>Ga0208794_1000527_pt1 | contig 23982 bp, 13 predicted proteins | sample 32_taG_FD_184106 | JGI IMG/M metagenome (GOLD analysis project Ga0208794, IMG submission 184106) | Marine viral communities from the Gulf of Mexico - 32_GoM_OMZ_CsCl metaG (SPAdes) (version 2) | ecosystem: Environmental > Aquatic > Marine > Oceanic | place: Atlantic Ocean: Gulf of Mexico... | reverse complement strand
TAGTATAACTACCAATCCTATTTATTGGTGCAAAAATAGAGTATTGTGATGAAACTGATGACGGTACACCATATGGTGGGTTATCAACACCGGCGTTCTCACTACCAACTTCATTTATATATGAATTAACAGAGCTTTCATCAAAGTCATCACCTAATGGCGCATTGTTACAAGCACAGTCACATGTTGAGCAGTCTGGGTATGTTATCATTGGTAAACCAATTCTTGGGAAATTCTTTATCTTAAAAAAAGCAATTATAGAAACAGCTAAAAAAGCTATTGATATACCAACAATAAAAATTGCTTTAACCACTAAAACTATAATAACTAATGATAATCTAATAGCTTCAAGTAGATTTGTTAAATTAAAAACAACACCAGCACCACTACTAAATAAACCAGATATCTCATTTGCGACATTGGCTATTGTTGTTCCAATTTCATATACAGCAAATCCAGCTTGAACTACAAAGTATAAACCTAGTGCTATTAATACAAATTTTAAAACTGGCCAAATTAAAGCAACTAAATGAGCTAAGAATAAAACAACAAGAAATATTGGTGTTAATAAATTAAGTAATATATTAAAAGCAAAAAATAAAAAATCGAAATTTCTAATAATATCATTTACTGGAAATGTATTAACGTCTGACTTACAACCTCTATCGTCAATTTCTTTTATACCTAAATGTTTTGCTCTACCAATTCCATTTTTGTATCTATCAATAAACATAGCTGTTGTGTAAACCTTATTATAGTTAAATTCATAAAAGGTGTCCTCACAGTCAATTGCAGATTGTGGATTTGCATAATCGTCCCAATCTAGACTAAATGAATATGATTTTAATACATTAAAATACTCTTCATTATAAAAGGTATAGTTAATAGTCGATGGTGTACTAGCGTCAACAAAAACTGGTGTTATTTCAATGACATCACCTGCAGAAACATCAATTACTTGTGTATCACCAAAATATGGTAGTCCGTTTATTGTAACACTATAAGACGAAGTGTTTATAGCTTCATCAAAAACAAGTCCTCCAGAATTTGGAAACGCAATCTGGGTAGAGGTATTACCAACTGGTGTTGTAAATGATATTGTTTGTTGTACACCTGTTTTTAGTGGATCGTTGACATAACTACTAGTGTTCCAACCATATTCTTTAATGTTTGGTACAAGATAGTTTGCTCTTAAAAACTCATTTTGTAGTCCTCCTTCATTTTCCCATTTAAATTTAAATCGATATTTCGCTTTTGTTGGTATTCCAACTGATGGGTCTGTTGAAATGACTTGTTCACCAAACTCATTTGTTGTTATATAATCTAAATTCATTGGTAAATTTACTAGGTATGTCCCATTTCCATCAATTACTTTTCCATTGTTATCTAGGTCGAATTGTTCAAGTATTGGGTTGCCGTCACTATCAATATTTACTGTTTGTCTTATTGATAATATCTGTCCTGGTCCAGAAACTAGTTCACATAAATTACCTGTATTATTTTTTGGTTTACAATTAGTTTTTAAAGCGTCATCTTCTGTTGTAGATATAATAGACCCCATAAAGACTGAGGTTGGATTTATACTAATGTTTGCTTCAGCTGTTAAATCAAAATCGGTTCTAGTAATTCCTAACTCACATATTTCTGGTTCACCCCATAGTGGTGATATTTCAATAACTTTATTTAAAGTTTTTACTTGAGGTAATTCATTTAGATTAGTTGATGACTTAAACCTAGAACCATTTACTTGTGATTCTGAAGCTTGACCAGCTTGTATTAGGTCTTGTGGTGATAAAGAAAAACAACCAATATCTGATAAGTCAACATCCATAAAAACTGTTTGACTTCCTGTTGGTACGCCAAATATCATATAATCACCACTATCATTTGTTCTTGTTGTTAATTTGTAGTATTTGTCATAAACTTCAATATAACTTTGGTCTAATAATACATCTTCTCTATTTGGAAAAGTTCCAGTTGCTGCGTGACCATCATAGGATGGTTCTCTAGATAATAGGTTATATCTATAACCTTCTTCACTAACATCTGATAAAGATTCGTAAGGATATATTTGGGTTATAGCTTCGTTATTACTATCTTCCTCTGATAATGGGATAAAAATAGAAACTTTAGCGTTAGGTAATCCAAAACCACCATTAACAGACACTCTACCAACAACAACACCATAATCTGAACATTGTCTACTATATATATCACTTTTTAATATCTTAAGTGATAATATATTTAACGTTTCAAAATCTTGGTCTAGTTGTACTCTTAAAGATTTGTCTATACCTACTTTAGTTGATATTCTTTGTGATTTTGGCATTAATTTCTATTTCTTGATAAATAGTTTATTTCCTATTTTCAAAAAATAATCTTTTTTTAAAAAAAATAAATTATCAAGAGAAATTGATTCCTCTAAAATTAAGAACTCGGACATTAATGTCTTTATTTGGGAATCTTATTTGATAGGTTTGTGTGGGTTCTGCAAAGATTGTATCTGCAACTAATTCTATTTGTCTTGTCTCAGGATCAGAGTACTTTTGTGAAGTTTGAGATGACGAATATTGACCCCCTACTTTATTAAAAAATAAAATGTCTGAAACACTAATAACACCATCTTCATTTTGAATATCTTTACGTATTTCAGATACATAAACATTTTCACCCATTTGTCTATTGTTTGGTGAAAAATATTCAGTAACAATATCTATTATTTTAGTAACTAGAGCTCCTTGGTTTTGACTAGCATCTAAAACAACATCAACCGTAACCCCTAAATCAATTACATTTGCACTTTCAACTGAAATATAATCATTTATCATTCTATAGTTTGATAAATAATTTGCAATATTTTGTTTTAAGGTGTTTGAAGATATTTCTGTTAGTTTGCCATCTTCATCATAAGATAGTAGTTTTATTTTTATTTTATTGTTTTCTTCAGTTATTGTTACTTTCGCTGGCGCTCCAAATTGTGATGGCATATTTCTTATAATAGATTCATAATCATTTACAGTAACAGCTCTATTTTGTGCTGCAAAATTAAATGAAACCATATTTCTTACTTCTTCTATTGTTGGTCTATTGGCACCACCAACTGCTGCCGTTAGGTTGTTACATCTTAACGAGTTAACAACTGTTGTGTTTGTTGATTGTTGTGGTCCATTGACCGCAAAAGAAACAGAACCGATTTGATTTATAACATTAACACCTAAATTGCTTCCTGCACCACCTCCAGCTCTATATTGAATGAATAAAGTTGTATTTGGTCTTAGTGCACTTCCAAGTGCTAGATTATTCGAGTATTTGGATAAATTTAAATCGTAACCATTCCTTGCGAATTCTCTAACTTGTTCTTCAGCAGAAACATTTCCACCACCAAAAGTCATTTTTAAGAACCCTTCATTAGTGTATTCAGTTATAAACTTTTCATTTGTTGTTATGTATTTACCAACTTTAATACCTGGGTTATCAGAAACTTTTGTTGGGTCTTCAACAAAAACCCTATCTTCAGCTAAAGCTTTCACTTCATACCATCTATTATTTAGACCTAGAAATTCTTGTGTTGGTGGTATTGTTGTAAATTGTGTTCCATCTTTTACTAAAACACTTGTAACACCTAAAACATTTTTCTCTGGTAAAAATAACTCAAAAAATGGTCTAACATCATTTGGTGTTATAACTCTTTTGAATACTTTTGTAACTCCATTAACAACAACTTCTCTTTTTGTTATTGTATAATTCAATAATCTACCACTACTATCAAAATTTGGTATTTTTAGTCTATTTGGAAACCCTTCTGCGTTTACCGCTGAAGCAAAATCAATATCGTATACAGTTTCAAATATTTGTCCAGAACCTAACGTTTGAGCTCCTCTTCTTAAAATACCACAATATCTTAAATCTTCTTTATCACCAAAAGCTGGTACTGTTATTGAGAAATCAACTAATGCAACCGATGGTCTTTGTCCTGGTATTTTTAAACCATAGGTTCTTGCAATATTATATATTGATGATCTTTGTTGTGCAAATTGTAATACAGTTTCTTGTAAACTTCTATCTATATGGAAATTTAAGTTATCTGTTACTGCGGCATTTAAATCTAAGAAAACTGAAAATATACCAGCATCATTAAAGTTTTGTATTAAATCTGGATAATACTGTCTCGTAAAGTTAATTAACTCCGTTCTTACTGATTCAAAATCTCTAGTTGTATATGATATCTTCTTATCTGCCATATATATTAAATATTAATTATAACAAAATCACTAGATTCTAAAGCTGAATTTGTTATTTTATAATCAATTCTAACTTTTGCTGTGTATTCTTTTTGTGCTAAACCTGGCACTCTAAATTCTCTTTGTCCTTCTGAGTTAATATATGTAGCACCAGCATTTTCAGTATCTTGACTAGCTTCAGTTATTTCTATGTTTGTAACTCTAACACCTGGTAAATATTGTCCAACACTTTCCCTAATTTCCGCTTCAATGTCCGAAAAAGTTGGGCCATCTAATGGTTCAAATATAAATTCATATAATCTAGTTCCAAAATCTGGTAGATAATATCTAGAGCCTTTTCTAGTTAATAATAAATGAATTATATTACTTCTTATTTCATCGTCAGATGTATTGGTTATATTTAAAAATTTACCAATAGTAGATTGTGAAAACGGAAATGTTATTCCATATGTTAGACCATTTGCCATATCTAATAAATATAATGTTAAGGTATTTTATATAAATAAAAAAATCACTACTTTTGTAGTGATTCTCTTAAGTTTGTAATACCTCGTTCCCATTGTGGTTCATATGGACAATGTAAACATTTAGAACCACAACATTTACCCCTTTTTATGTGAAAAGATTCTGTCATAACTATATTCCCAAATTTATCTTTATAGAAATCAGGTTCAGGAGACTTTTTTGTTGTCTCCTGAACATATAATTGTTGTACCCAATCTTTATCAGCCCTTACTGTCATAACTTAAATTATTTCACAAGCACCTCCAGCACATGCAATTTCACCAGATAGGTCAGTATTATCTTGTAATTCTACAACTTTAGTCAAATCAACATTTTTTAATGTCGTAACTAATTTTTCAAAAGTTTCTTCATCACAATCTTCAAATGGTGCCTGAGTATATGTATGTTCTGAATATGGTAGTACTGATAACCCATTATAGAACTTTCTATTTTTCCACATCCAATCACCAACTAAGTCCCATTCTTCTTTTTTTATAGATACTGTTGCAGATACGTTATGTGTGTTTTGTCCACCTCTATGTCCAGATTTTACCCACTCTTGTGATACTTTTTTAACCCTCTCTAGCATTTGAAAAACAGACTCATACCTTAGTATAGATCCTTCTGGGGCTTTTTGTGGGATTGTAATTACCGCAGTATCGTGTGGTCTAAAGAACTCGTCTTCAATTAGCTCTGGATGGTTTTCAGAAAGATAGTTATATATCGCTTCATTTTTACCAACTCTAATTCTTCTCAAATAATAGTCATTATGCCAAGCGTGAATACCAGATGATGTACCTAAAACTAATGATGATGTTCCTGATGGTTTTACTGTTGTTGTTCTAGCTGCTTTGTTAATACCAATTAAGTTAGCAACTCTTTCATTTTCATCTTTAACAGCTTTAGCCGCAGATTTCATATCATATCCTAATACAACACCAGAACCAATTCCTGTCATACCAACACCAATAAGTGCATCTTTTTCAGTTGTTCTTTTCCAAACATCTCTTAGATAATGGAAGTCTGTATATCCTGCTTGTAGTGTCCCAATAAATGCGGCACCCCTAGCTCTTTTTTCAAGATCTTCTTGTGATTCAATATCTGAAGCATTTACCTCACATAAGTTACAGAACTGATAAGGTCTCAAACCTATCTCACAACATGGGTTTGTACCCCAGTCTTTGTCGTTTGATAGATAAATCCCTGGTTCACCAGCACCAGAAAGTTCAATTCTTTTCCATAATTCCATAAAATATTCTTGTGTTACTTTATGTCTTAGTAGTACCGCTGAATTATTTGCTCTACCTCTTTGTGGATTTTTCTCCCACCAAGACCCAGATTTACAAGAAATCATTTCATCGTCATCAGCACTAAACAAACTAATTAAAGCTGCTCTACGTATTCCTCCTGCTAATACTGCGTCTGCAATATGACAAATAATATCATGTGTTTCAATGGGTGACAATTTGTCACCATCTTGTTTAGAGTTTAATACTTTTGTTATATGATGAATACAGTCTTTTAGTGGTTGAGGACCAGGAGCTTTTCCTCCTGAAGTAACCAAAAGAGCACCTTTTTGACGAATGTCTGAATAGTCAAAAATTGGTGTTGATGATTTTGTACCTAAATAAGATTCAACTAAAACTTTTACAGCGTCAGCCCAACCCTCAATTGAGTCCCCAATTAGATATCTTCTAGTTCTTTTTGGGTTTGGTTTTCTAATTTCAGGTAATTTGTCAACATGGTGTTTTTGTACTGAAAACCCAACACCGGTTCCACCTAAAAGTAAGAACATAGTTTCTGCAAAGGCATCTGTATGGTCAACCGGCATATAAGCGCAGTTATAAACTCTATTAGGTGAAATCTCAATTGGTTTACCACCAAACTGTAAAGACCTCATAGATGGTAATATTTTCTTATCATATACCATTTTATATACCTCTTCAATTTCATTTTTAATCTTTGGGTATTTCTTTTGGTGCATCTCTTTGTTTCTTGTAACCAATTCTTCCCAAGTTTCCCTTCTATTTAATTCTGGGTTATATTTTGCGTATTTCATATGGACAGTAATGTCACTTAATATTTTTTGTGAAATATTCATATTTTTTAAAATTTAAATAATTTATTTTAATTTTTCTTCTTCTCTTTGTTTTCTTTTTTCCATCAAGTCTTTAATTCTTTGTCTTTGACGTTCTTCTTTTTGTTCTTCAAGACCTAGGAATGTTGTGGTGCTTTCAGTATCTATTTCTAGCATAGCATTGTCGAATTTGCAATTTTCAAAAACCACACCGTCATCTCCAATTCTAGACTTGGTAATTGCTATTGTGGCTAATTTCATTTCTTTTTGTTGTAGTGATTTCGCAACAGATATAATAACATGACCTACTTGAGCTTTCTTAATTGAGCCACCCATTTGGTCTGTCGTAACAACATCTGATGATATTGACGATCTATTACCTTGTGTTGCTGTCCAACCTACAATATTCATCTCATGACACATCGCTTCAAAAGCTCTCATAACAGAACCCTCACTCTTCCATTCATCCCCTAAATTCTTGTCTGGAACAATACAATCGATATAATCTAACACTACCATGTCAATTTTTGTACCATCTGCAATTATTTTTCTAATCTCATTTTTTATCTGTAACATAGTCTTTGTATCAGATGGTAACTTCTTCAATATTAACTCATTATCCATAGTATTTTTAATCTCAGTTACACTATTTAAAACTTCTTCTTTCCTATCAGATAGTTCGTCTGGATGAATTTCTGTCCAAAGTGTAAAGTGTTTTCTTTGAATCACCTTTGGGTTGTCTTCAAAAAAGACTTGGAGTACATTAAACCCTAAATTAAATGCGTGATTTGAAATCTTGGTTAATACTGTTGACTTTCCTACTCCTGTTGGTGCTAAAATAACACCTATTTCCCCTTTAGCTAAACCTCCTTTTAATAGTCTATCAATACCAGGAATTCCCATTGGAATTGGGTGTCTATAGTCTTCTTCAAGTACTTGATCTAGGTTTGAAAAGACATCTAACATAGATGTGTCTTTTGAACCAACTAGAAGGGCTTCTCTTACCATTTCTTCTAGGGTGTCATAGTTCTCAAACTCTCCCCCATCAATTATTTTTTGTGCTTTTGACATCACCTTTTGTAACTCTTGTTGTTTGCAGAACTTAAGTGCTTTTTCTTGTACAAAATCAACCCCATCAATTGGTGCTTCTTGTATTTTCTTGATAGTGTCAAGTACCACTTTAGCTGCGATTTGTTGTTGTAGTTCAGATTTTGTTACTTGTTCTAGAGTTTCAAATGATGGTGTGTGATCGTATTTTGAATAATACTCTTTTATCATTTGCATAATAATTTTAAAGTATTTGTTCTCAAAATAACTATTCTCTATAACGTCAATAATTGATCTTGAAAAGTCTTTGTCTAATATAATTTGATTAAGTAATTGAATTTGAAAGTTGTTCCCTAAGTATTCGAAGTTTTTAGTTGTCGCCATATATTTTAATTAGTGTTAGTAATGATAAATACTATAGATTTTAATTAAACTCTGGATATAAGTAATTAAATTTTTTGTATGAAAAAATGTCAGTTAGGTCACTTAATATGCCTTTTAGTTTTGGGCGTAGGTCTACGGTATATCTTACCTTTGGTGGGTACACTTTTGCATCAAACACTCTATGACAAATTGTCATATTTTCAGCCTTAATAAAAAGGTTAAAAACTTCTTCTCCATCAGTATATGATGTGTTTAAAACTTCTGGATTTTGCATAATTTCATATTGATTGTCTAACATGTAAATAGTAGATCTCATTCTCAAATCATATTCTAAATCTTTACATAAATTTCTAACATAGGTATAAAGTTCTTCTGATTTGATGGTTTTTTTATTAAAATTTCTAACATTAAAAAACCTTTGTACTACTATATTTTGATTACATGTTAATAAAAATTCTAATTTTGTTAAATTATTATTTTCTCTCATTTTTTTGTTTTTTTCTTTTTCTAAAATTTGTTTTTTCTTTTCGTGATAACTTTAAAAATGGTTTTAAAAAATAAACCCAAGCATCATCGTTTTTAGGTAGGTATTTAAAGAGTCCATCTTCCATCATCATTCGAATTAAGTTTCTATATCCTCTTCCATCTGGATCCAATGACTCTGAGTAATATAAATTAACTAGTTCTTTACCTTCCTCTGTTATTAATGGTTCTGATAAGTCAACTAGTTTCTTATTTATGACAAAAAACTCGTCTCCAAATACCCCCTCTTTTGTTTTACCTGTTAAAAGATTTTTTAGTGCAACACTATTTTTTTTCTCTTTTAATAAGTTCTCAGCCTTTGTTAAAATATCGGTATATTTTATTTCAGTTTCAAGTATTTCTGGAAATAATTTTATAAAAGTTTCCTCACCTAAATAAAATATACCATCGATGTTGTCAGAACTATCTCCAGTTAATATTTTATAAGTTTTAACATTATAATGTGGAATTTCTCTTTTGTAAATTTTAATATTGTCCCCGTTTTTAAAATACTTTTTTTGTTGTGGTGAATATATTGAAACATCCTCCGAAATTAATTGTGTTAAATCTCTATCAGAAGAAAAAATTGTTTTATTCTCATCTTTAGATATTTGACAATAATATGCAATTAAATCATCAGCTTCTGATTGTTCAATTTCAAGTTGTCTTACAAACATCTCTTCAAGATACTCTTTAACTCTTTGTTTTTGTTTTAAAAAAGATTCATCTTTAAAGTCTTCTTTTTTTACAGTTTTTCGATTTAACTTGTACTTTGGATAAATTATTCTTCTTTGTAGTGAAGATGTTTTACTATCCCAAAACACAACAACTTTAGTGTAGTTATTTTCCTCTAAAAACTTTCTAAGTGTATTTAGAAAGTGCCAAATAGCACCAACGTGTTCCCCTTTATTGAAAAAGTCTTTAACACCATGAAAACCTATTTTTAGTAGGTTGTTACCATCAACTAAAAGTGTTTTAGTCATTAATTATTAATATTAACTGTGTTTGACAAAACTGGTTCTTCTTTTTTCATATAATCAACAAAGAATTCTGAAAATATAGCCTCCATAACTGGTACACAAATTGAGTTTCCGGCTAATGAAACATGTGCTTTTGTAGATAGTGATGTTGTTAAAAGTAAATCAATATCATCTTCTTTAACACCCATAAATCTATAACCTTCTCTAGCTGTAATATTTCTTACTCTACCATCCTCTGTCATAATTTGTGGTGAACCACTAGTTGTAAGACAAGGTGAACAACCATCAACTGAGTAAATTCTTCTCGCTTGATCATATCTAACATCGTCACGTCTTGCAATTAGTTTACACACACTAGTTTTCTTTGGTGTATTGATTGTGTAAGGACATTCAATTAATAGTGACTCATCAAATTGATTTTCGATATAAGGTCGCATTGGTACTCTACTTTTTTTGTGATTATCAACATTTAACATTTTTTGTTTAACATCTTCAAAATCACCATCTAATACAGAAATCATAAAAACTCTTTCTCTATTTTGTGGACAACCAAAGTCAGCACCATTTAAAACTCTCCAGTATGAACTATAACCTAATGTTTTTAGGTATTCGATATGATTTTTAAAATTATCAATATGATTATGTGAAACTAAGTTTTTTACATTCTCCATTAAAAGATATTTTGGTTTGTTAACACTTAAAATTCTTTCAACTTCAAATAGTAATCCACTTCTTGTACCTTGTTGAATACCTCTTTGTACTCCAGATATTGAAATATCTTGACAAGGAAACGAATAAGTTACTAAATCACAATCTGGGAATGTGTTTTCATTAACTTCTTTTATGTCTCCTAAGTTACCATATGTTGTTGTATGTAAAACATCATAACATTCGTTTGCATATTTAAAGTTGTCACAATTTGCAACATTCTCATAATCTACACCAAGATATTTTAAAGCTAGTTCTTGTGTTCCATATCCAGAAAACAAAGATACTACTTTTAGTTTTTTAGTTTCCATATTATTCATCTTTTAAATCAAATTCGCCTTCTACACCAATTATTTGTTTCCAATATTCTGCTTGTTCTCCTTTGTAAGCTTCAATAGATTTCTTTTCTTCTGTTGTATCTTTACCCGCTAAAAATCCATGCGGTGTTACAATAATTTTACCATCTTCAAATCCAAGACCATTTAAGTGGTTTTTCATAACAGAAACTTTAGTTCTAGTCGCAAACTTAACCTTTCTTTTATTTTTAATTGCCGAAATTTTTGTAGTTCCAGCACCTTTTTGATTTCCAAATAAAAATACCAAGGAAGAATTTAACCAAATTGCTTCACCACCTTTAGCTTTAATTTTTGGTTGACCAAAAGGATTATCTGGTAATTCAACCCAAGGTTGATTAACAATAACCAAAGTGTTCTCATATTTAGAACTTGTTTTTCTAGAACCTGATATTCTTTGGTTAATACCCATACCAATTTTATCCGCCAAAACTGATGCGTTATGTTGTTTACCTCCTTTACCATCATAAGTCATCTTACATGGTACTGATCCAACAGAATCCCATAAAAATAATAAGTTATAGTCTAGTTCACCTTTTTCTTGTGCGTCTAACATATCATTAATGTATTCAGTTATTTGTTCTATGTAGTCAAAATTATTATTAAAAATAAAAAATCCATCCCAATCAAGTTCACCAGTATCCTCATCAACAACTTCTTCACATTCAAAACCCATTAGTTTAGCGTGGTCAAAAGACCATTTTTGTTCTGTAATAATAAAAACTGGTAGTGTACCCTTTTTTTGAGCGTCTACTGCTGTTTTAACAAGTGCGGTTGTTTTTCCAGTGTCCGAGTGACCTAAGTACATATTTATATGTCCAATAGCAGGTCCTGGTAGACCAACAGCATCCAAAAACTCAGGTCCAAGATCAAAATATTTTTGTTGTTTATATTTAGCCTCTGCTGAGAATTTTTTCTTAACAGATTTAAAATCTTTCTTTTTTATTGCCATAATTTTTTAGTAATTATTAATTGTTAAATAATAAAAAATATGGGTACATAGTACCCATATTCATATTTGTTAGATTAGAATGGTAGTTCGTCATCTGTAGCATCATTTGCTTGTGGATCAACGACTTTTTCTTCTTTTTTTGTTCCACCAATTGTTACTTCTGATTCTGTTGAATTTCCATAGATGTACTTACCAGCATCAGTATCCCATCTTGGTGTTTCACCTCTAGCTAGAGCTTCAAGGTATTCTGTTGGTTTTTTAGAATATACATTCTCCCAAGTTAGTTCATCATTAACCCACGTTTCCATAGTATCACCATCTTCGTGTACTGGTGTTGGGTCATCATACATAACTGTTTGGATTACCGTATAAAAAGCACCTTTTGGGGTTTTTGCTTTTGTTAGCTCAAGGATTAAGTCTCTACCATTGTCTGGGTCTGCAACATCACCTTTTGCTTTGTAGATTGGAATAATTTTATCAAAAATTCCTTCTTGTTTGTAATTGTGTTTGAACCTCCAGAATTTTGGTCCGTCTTGTTCTTTGTCTCGGTCAATTACTTTAACAATATAAAATTTACGCGGTCTATAGGTTCTTGCCAATTCTTTATCTTCTTTTTTTCCAGTTGACATTAGTTCGTCATACACCTCATTTAGTGGTGAACGTTCATTGTCGTTTTTACCTGGATCATAGAATTTTTGCCATTTACCATCGATGTAAAGTTCGTGAAACCAAACTTCTTTAAAGGGTGATGAACCATCTTGTGTTGGAAGAATTCTAACTCTTCTTTGTCCTTGTGTTTCATCTTTTGAAAGTATTGCCGCGAAATACTTTTTCATTCTTTCTTCTTGTGACATTCTTGAAGTGGAAGAAGAACCACTTTGTTTTGCACTCTCATACTGAGCCAAAACTGCATCTAAAACATTGTTTGTCGCCATATATATATAAAATTAAAAGTTTACAATAAAAAGTATAATATAAATAAGTGTTGTAGTCAATAAGTTTTTTAAAAAGTTAAATAAATTTTTACATCATATTATCATCTTCTTCATCATAGTTGTTGAAGGAGTTTTTTATTTCTTCTGGTGAATATTCCTCAACTTCATCACTAGTTAAAACATATTCATTTTTTCCAGATTGTTTCATCTCTTCTTGTTTGTCTTCAAAAAAATCTGATAGTTTTTGTTTAAAAGGTCCTGAGTCTAAACTTCTTAATTCTAGTTTTTCTTCCGGAGTTTTTGGTTTAAATTCTTGTAATTTTGATTCAAGTGAGTTTATTTTATCAACCAATTGATCCATATCACTAAGTTTTTGTTCTAAACTTGTTAGTTGTGTGAATAGATTTTCAAAATATTCTTCTTGTTTGTCAGCCATACTTTTTTGTGTATCAACTAAGTCTGTAATATCTAACTCTTCTTCACCACCTTCTTCAGTTTCTACATCAATTTCTTCGACATCATCATCTGTTGCAATATCTACTGGTTCTGTTGTTTCTGGTGCTGGTGGTGGTGTAGCTTCAGCTCCTGGTGTTTCAGCTGCTGCAGCGTCACCTTCTGGGGTTGGTGCGTCTCCTAATTCACCAACTGGTGCATCTCCTTCTGGTGGTGGGGGTGCGTCACCTAAAGGTTCCCCTTGCTCTAAAATATAATTATTAATTTTATTATATCTTGATATCTCTTCTAATATTTTTTTATCTATACTCATATTACCCATTTAATAATGTTTTTATTCCAGACTTTGTTTCAACTTGAACTTTTTTAAATTGTCTCATAGTATTATCTACTCTTTCAATTAGTCCATCTTTTAATCTAACAGTGTAACAATCACCAGTGTCTAAATCACAAACTTCTTTAAACCCATTTCCTGCGTCTTTCTCTGTAATTCTAGTGTCTTTTCCTAAATATTTATCTAAAATTGATTTTGTAGTACTCATAATATTTTTATTTATAAATATTACAGTTTTTAAAAAAAAATAAATTATATTACTAAATAATCAAAAACATATTTTACTTTAGCTTCTAGTTTTTCTTTTGTTTGATCTATTAGTTCATTCCAAGTTTTAACTTCTATATTAGTTGGCCAACTAATAACATAAGCTCTAGTAAAATTACGTATCGTTTTTTCTTCATCATTTTCAACATATTGTATTGATGAAACCTTACCACTATATTTTGATATGAAAAAGTCTACAAAATTTTCAAAGCTTGAGAACGAAACATATGGTATGTTTTTTATCTCTCCTCTAGACGCACAATAATAAGTGTTAGTAAAATAAGTTGTTGCTCCAGCACCATATGGGTTTATATCCAATCTAATACCAGCATAGTTATGGTCATATGATACAAATTTTTGACCTTTTCCTGTTTCAATATACATTGTACTCATAATAAAAATCAATAATTTATTTTTACTTAAGGTTGGTAATGTTGTATTTGCATTAATTCTATTTGCTATTATTTGTTTAGCGTTATTAAATGTAATTGTTGTCTGTGCTGGTGTTTGATTTGTATATTGTGTAAATGATGTATTTAATTTTTCTTGACAAGACTGATTTTGTGTTAAAACATTTTCGGTTGTATTCGCTTTATTTACAATACTAGATTTTAACGCAATTGTTGTGTTTCTATCATTTATTATTTTTTCTTGTGATTCAACTCTTTCTCTTAATGTTGTTAATATTTTAGTACTTAATGATTGTAATAAATTATCAATAGATGGTATACTATAAAAAGGTTGTCTTTGTCCATCAAAAAATGTATCAAAACCATTATTACTTATTCTATGTGTAACTTTTGTAATCATATATGGCCCACTAAACATTGGTACATTTCTTAAATTAAAATACATTGTTGGTTGTATTAAAGCATTTCCCATCATATCTATTGAACACCTATAACTCCTATTTCTATAAACGTTATACAATGAAGCACTTTGTGTTGCACCCTCTCTGTTCCTATATGTATTAGCCATCTGTGTTAAAACTTGTTCAGATTCTGCGGTTGGTAAACCAGGATCCTGTGCTATATCTAATTGTTTAAATATTTGTTGGTTTTGTGGACCAAAATCAACGTTGAATCCAACAACTTTATTTGATTTGTCCCAATTTGTTTTATCTATTTGATTTTCAAGTAGGGGATTGTCTGTTGCCCTTCTTAAATCAAAAGCGTCATCTCTATATCTATAATCAACATTTTCATTCATAGCCAAATGTTGACTTGGTACATAAGCATAAATCCCTAAATACTTAGCTGTGGTATCTCTATAGTCAACATTTAAAAATGTACCAAATAATGAATTTGCAAATTCTAAAGTACCCTCTGGTTTTGGTGTTGGGTTTTTACTTGCGTCTTGTACATTATAAAAATTGGCATAAGATGGTAATATAAAAGTCTTAAATCTATTATCAACAAATATTGTTTCAATTATTCCTAACATCTTATTAGTATAATTCGATGAAGATATTAAGTTTTGTAATTTAAATATATCAACAAATACTTTATCCCCAACGTCTCTACTAGCTCTATCAACAATTAATATATCTTCAAATAAAGTCTTAGTTTTTAAATCAGCCCCTGATATCCACTTATCATTGATTGACTTAAAAGAATCCCACATTTCATATCTAGTTAAATCACCATCATATTCTTTAAATTTAACACCTTCACTTGATGGTGTTATTTTAACGTTTGGTAGTTTTGCTCTTGTTGTTGTAAATGTATTATCTAAAATAATATTAATATATTCTTCTCCTTTTAAAATGTATTCATCCATTAAAGTAAAAAACTTACTCTTATTTAATGTTGGGTCTTTTAGCTTTTGTGTTGCGTAAATTTTAATTAATGGATTAAGTAGTTTAACATTATTTTCGGTAAACTCTATATTATTATCAATAAAGAAATCAGTTATGTATGACCCACTATCTTTATACTCTAATTCAGATATTTCTGAAAATCCAACATATGTTTCTAGATCTGTCCAAGTTTCTGGATATTGTTGTTTAGACTGTGCTAAAGTTATTGAACCATTTTGTGATGGTAATGAGTTTTTTATGTATGGATTAAAAGTATATGGGTCAATAACGGGTTGGTTAGATAATGAATAAAATAATCTTCTATCAAAATTAGATGGATTACCTTGTTTAAATACTACTGTATAATCAAAGAAATTTTGTAATGTTTTTTTTATTTTTTCTTTTTGTTTTTCTTTTAGTTCATTAACAAGCGGTGTCCCAGAATTATTTGTTAATTGTTCGTCAATTCTAAGCATTTCTCGCATCAACCCTTGGAAGTTTTCATATGTGTCTTCAGTTTCTTGGTCTTGACTTCTTGGTGTTAAAATACTATCGAACTCATCTATAGACTTACTAAATTGTAAAAACTGTTTTTCGAATTTATCTAGTACTTCAGGTGAAAAAGTGGTTAATAATTCACTTATCGTACTGTAATTTTTTTCATCACTAAATAATCCAAAATTTTGTTGTTCTTCTTGATTATTGTATATCTCTCTTAAATATTGGTTAGGTGCCGGTTTTTTTAAGTTGTTTACATCAAAATAACCATAGTTTGGCGCCTCCCAAAAAGTCCTAATTGAACCATTGTGTATTGATGGATTTTGTGTTACATCAATAACTTCATTTCCAAAATTATTAAAACACTCATTATTTACTTGGTTTATATTATTACCCAAAGATGGCATAAGATATAGTGAGTTTTTATCGTCAGTATAAACGAATGAACTCCAAGGTGTAATACTTAAACTACTAGTTAAGTTTAGTAAGTCAAATCCTAATGGTTTGTTTATAATACTATCATTTGATAGTATCAATTTAAAATTATTTGATAACGCATTTTGTATTGTTTGTGATGAAAAACCACCTATTTGCTTATTAGTAACAATAAAATTACCCTGTCCTGCTTCTGTTTGTGTTGGTGTTATAGTGTAAGTACCAATACTCCCTGGTGTACCACTTTCTTGTGACACTATTTCTGTATTTAAACTAAGTGACGTTCCTGACAATATTAAACCAGGTTCTAGGGATGCATAATTTAGTGTTAAAACTTCTAAAGTATCCCCACTAACATTATATGTCCCAGTTATTTTATTGTTTTGACTAAAAACTGATCTACCTTGTAAGAAAAAGTTAAAATCGTTTATTAGGTTTGGATAAAACCCTGTGTTTATAACTTCTTTATTTGTTGTTGTATCATTTAAAACTATATCATATTGTTGACCATCTAAATTTACACTATATTGTGTTGTTGTTGCAGAAAAGAATGGGTCATAGTTTTTTATATAATCAGTATCTTTCCAAACACTATCTAAAATATCTATGTTATTTTCTTTAAACTCTTTATATCTATGCCATATAGAACCATATCTAAGAGCCCATGCGTATGGTACTTCGTGTATTGCACCAAACTTTAATAAAGAGGGTAATACATATCCTTTTGATGTTGAGGTACCATTTTCATTGTAAACCTTATATTTGTCCCTTAAAGTTGATAAAGGTAAACTATTTAAAAAGATATAAGCCGCTGTCTTGTATGGTGATGTCTCATTTGTTGTATACTTGTAGTTAAAAACACCTTCTTGTATTGCATTTATAAATATTGGTGTGTTTAATATTGATGTTGTTTGTGTTTCAGATAGTTCACCATTGTAACCATCATAAAAAACATCACCCTCTGTTGTATATTGTTTTTCTATCGTCCTATTATCGTAAAAGGTTTTTAGATTTTGTGTATCTGGAACTTCATCAAAAACATTATCTTTATAATTAAAATTAGTTATTGGTAAAACTTCTTTATTTTTAATTAATTTTGTTGGTGAATTGTATTCTAATGTTGTATTTGTTTTAAAAATATCACTTTCAGATTGTAAAGACTCACCATTCGCTAAGTATTTGTTACACCAATCTATATTTGTTAATGGATAGACATCTGTAAAATCAAAATCATCCTTAACATTTGTATTTCCAAAATAATTTATACTTTGTTCTTCGTTTTTTAATGATAAATTTGGTAATGCTTTATTATCATCTAATATTGTTCCTTTATAAAATAAAAAGGAATTATTAATGTCATTTTTTATATATGGTGTATTGAATTCACCTCTAATAAAGTTTTGCCAAGAAACACCTTGTCCTTGGTTTGAGATGTGTCTTAAAAATCCTTCGTAATTTTCAGTTACATTATATTCTTTTATCTTCTTTGTTAAAAATGGGTTTGTGGCTCCTAGAGCTTTTACAATGTCTAATGTTTCAGATTCTGAAATAAAATTATTTATATTGTATTGTTTTATACTATCTCTATTCATTTTAGAATAGAAAGAATTTAAATACATTCTTTCATATATTTCATAGAAAAATTTAGATTCCTCTGTATTTTGGTAAACATCATTACCTATTGTAAACTCTATAGCGTTAAAACTAAGTCTATCTGGTTTGTCAATAAAGTTTCCAGTGCTATTATCTTCAAAAACCGGTGTTGCTTTTTCTGTAAAACCTTTTAAAAACTCTTCAACAAATTGTACTTCAGGCCATATTTCTGGAACATAAGCATTTAATTTTATCGCAATATCTTCATCACCAGGGTATTTCAAGACATATTTTTCTTTACCATCTTCTAAAACCTCACCAATTACTTGTGGCCAAGGATATATTGGTGCATCAGGTTCTGCTGGTAATACATCAACACTTTGTGCTGTAACACTTGTATTATATATTGCTTGTCTTCTATTTTCATCATTTCTAAGACTCCAAGCTTTTTCGTGAACATCATCTAGTAATCTTAAGAAAGCTTCGCCTTGTGCAAAGAATACCGCCATAACGTTTCTCATTGTTGGTTGAAATCCAAGTCCATTATTCTTGTTTTGGAACTGCTCTCTAATCTCGTTTGTTAGTCCTTCTTCAACTTCTTGTCTTTTAGTTAAAAATTTTTCTTCTATCTTTTTTATTTCATCTAAAAATGAATTTGGTCCAGTAAAATATATTAACCCTGAGTAGTCTTTTAAACTATTTCCATTGAGTATCTCTTTTTCTAAATCTGATCTAAATTTTTGATATTCCTCAGAAGATGGACTACCTAAATTTAACCCACTCCTTTTTTTATAAGTTTTTTCAATATTAATGTCTTTAATACTAATTGGAGTAAAAAAAGTTTTTGTTTTTATTGGTATTGATATATCGTTGCCAACTACATTATTATTTTCAAGTATTGATTTATATTTTAATAAAAGTCCATTTAGCTTTGTTAATGCGTCACTTTGTTTTTGTACATTACCAATCAAATCTTTTCTAAATTGGTATACTATTGTTCCTTGAGTATCGTTTTTAATAAAAACTAACTTTTGGTCACAAAATTGTTTTGCCCAAGAAACTTGTAGTGTATAATAAACATCTTTTGTAAAATCACTAATAGTTTCAAAATACTTGTCTAGGTCGTTTAATACATTTAGATTTGTTTTTTTAAATTGTTCCTCAATATTTGTTATTAACTTTTCTAATCTAGTTTTTAATTCTAATATTGTAATTTCTGGGAAGTCATCGTCAATTAATCCTTTTGCTTTATATTCTGAGTATAGCTCTTTCATTTTTTGAAGTCCACCACTACTATATGTCGTTTCTAAACTTCTTTTACTATCACTAGCACTTGTTGATTGTGTTCTTTGAGTGTCTACTTTTACTCTATACATTGATGGTACTGCCATCATTTGTCCCCAAGTAACATCTGCTAATATTGTATATTTGTATGTGTAAAAATTACACTGTATTCTAAAGTTATGTGATGAAGGGTCAAAAGACGCGTTAAATGTTTGTAACATCAAAGGTAATCTAATTGCTTTACCTAAATAACCTTTAATTGTTAAATAAAACAATGGGTATGGTAAATTAAAGAAAGCGGAGTATGGTGAACTATTTCCAGCTTCAAATAGAGCTCTACCTTTAACATCTTCTAATGTTATATTTACAACAGGGAAAAAATCTAAACCATAACTAATATTAATATCTGTAATACCTAATAAACCATTATCCACAGCACCAGGTTCACCATTTGATTTTAAAGTTTGACTAATATAAAAGTCATCATCTAAATCTGGATTTTTTGTTATATTAATTGCCGGTTGGTTAACACCTAAACCTTTTACGGTGTCTTTACCTGTTATCTCATCTGACCAATTTGTATCTAAAAATTCTTTAAACCCTGGATTTAAAAAATTTATTTTACCAACAGATATCGTTCTAATAGCTTCAGATTGTGGAACACCAACAGCTAATTTTGTTCTAGGTAATACTGAACATTCAAGATTGGCGTACATAACAAGGTTCTCTTGTTTTATAAGTCTGTCTTTAACATTACCATCTTGATCAATAACTTTGTTTGGGTCTATTACTGATATGTTTTGGTAATCAAATTCAACTAATATATTTTCTGAATTATCTACCATAGTATAAGAAATAATTATCCATTTGTAATTTATAGTCTTGTAATGAAGTTAGTAATGGAAATGGAATTGTCAATACAGCACCATCTGGAATATTAGATTCAAGTCCTGTAAAACCTGGGTTACCCATCATAATTAACCAACTAAAAAATGGAGTACCATAATATTGTTGTGATACTTTATCTAATCTAGATTGACCAACCTTATAGATGTATTTCTTATCTGATGATTTTCTAGGTAATTTAACATAGGGAACAACCTGTTGTTCTCCATTTAATAAAAATTGACTATATCTATTGTAATACTGTAATGCCATAATTAATCAAAATATACTTTTCCGTTAAATGTGTCTTTTTTTCTAATAGTGTTTAAGTCACTATATGCCGTTTTAAGTTTTTTACGTTGTTCTCTAGTTGGGTCATTAGTTGTATAGTTAAACTCAAAATTCGTACTATCTAAATTATCAACTTTATAGTTAGAATAATCTATGTATTCTGGGTCAGATTCATAACCTGTAAATATTTCTTTTTCCGCATTAAACTCTACAATGTGTTGAGATCTGATTTCTTCACAGGTTGATTTAATCAAGTTAATCATATCTGTATTACCTAAAACTCTTTCTGTAATAATACTTTCTACAAAGTTATTATACTTGTTCTCATCTGTAAATACATCAGACATTACCATATAAAATCTTTTATCTTCTTCGGTTGGTAAAAATATTTCATTTGGTAATTCAATTGTTCCTTGTCCTGGTATTGGAACTGTTGTTGTGTCTGGTTGATATATTGGAATAAAACTAAGACCATCATCTGTTATATTACTAGAATTTAATATTTCATTATCATTTAAAGATGTTAGATAAGATTTTAGTGTCTCACCAAGATCAATAGGATATATATTATTTTCAATATCTTCGAATGTTGGACCATCTTCTTTTTCACTTAAAGTGTATGGTTTAAATTTGCCAGTTTCTAACCTATAACCATCTAGTTTGTCAACAACTAAGTCCATCTTTTTAAATATTTGAATGTAATCTTGTTGGAAATTAGAAATTTCATTTAAATAATTTATAATTCTTTCATTAATTTTTGCATCTTGTTGTGAAACAATTTCATATACCTTGTTTTTGAACTCTCTTTTTGTTGGGTTTGAAAAGTTTTTATTTGAGTCGTATATTGCTTTTATTAATGGGTTTGTCTTATTGTCAATATCTTTTAAAGCTTTGTTTACTAATTTTGTTATTTTATTTTCATATTTAATTATTTTACCAAAAATTTCAGTTTCTGTGTTTTTAGGTAAGTCTAAAGCTAATTCCCCTTTTTGGAAATTTCTTTCTTCGGAAACTAATTGTAATATTGGATAATTGGTTACTTCATTTATTGTTTTTAATTGATTAAATATTGTTGTAAAATAACTATTAGTATCTTCGGATAATTGATTAAATATTGCATTAAATTCTGTCGTTCCAGTTTGATAAGTATTATCTTCAAAATATTCTTCCGTTAATATATTTCCAATTGTGTTACCTCCAGTTTCTGGTAATTGATTATCAATATCGTTTTCATTAGATGTGTCAGCCGCTGATAATCCTGGGTTTTTAGCTATAATTCTTTGTACTAAATTTTCATCTCTTTCTTGTGTGCTTTCTGTTGGTGTTGATCTTTCATCATATATCTCAGTATTTGCATAGTAGTTAAAAGATAATGCATTTTGTAATTCTTGTACTGGTCCTGCCAAACCATGTCCCCCAATAAAATCAAAACCTAATGATATTTTTGCTATCATTGGTTGTACACCAATACCTTCTGGATTTATATCATATTGTAATGGTTCATAAGTAATTCCTAATTGATTTGGAATTATTTTTGTGTGGTAAAAATCTCCAATTCTTAAAACTAAAACTGGTGGTGCACCAAATGATGTGTTTCTAGCATCATTATATTTTGGTTTGCCATCGGGTCCAATAACAGGAATTGTTTGCCCTGGTCTAACACATTGATTTAAAAACGTTAGTCTTGCGTTTAGTCCTTCTGGTGTTATTGAGTGGAATGATGGTGAAAAGTATTTTATTTTATCTTTAATACTAGCATACACTGTAGGGTTCGTTTCTTTTATAACTTCAAAATAATCACATTCCGAAAATAAACTTCTTAAAACTTTTTTACTAATACCTTCTTTAATTTTCTTTTGTATTGTTGGTGTTGGTGTTGGTTGTGGGTTTGTAGTTATAGCGGTAACAACAAATTCACCACACCCTTCATTTTCACATTGTGTTATTCCGGTATATGGTCCATTTTCAACTTTCTCACATTTTCCATTTATACAATCATAAGTTTTTAAATCAACAACTGGTGATGGTGATGGTGGTGGTGTACATTTTTCTTTACATTCAACTATTGAATTAAATTCTCCATTTTCATCTTCGACACACTCACCAGAATTACAAGCGTATTTTTTTGGTGGTTCAACAAATTCACCAATTTCAATTTTTTCAATCGCAACTCTACGACAAGCCATTGCTGGAACACTATACCATTGAGAGTAACTTGTTACTTTATTTTTATCAACGTCTTTGATGTTATTTGTACAACTAGTTAATATACCAGAATTTCCAGTTGAAGCTACAACAGCCTCGTCTTCACCTGTCGCGCTAAATTCAAATTTTACTTTACCAGAGTCTTCCCATTCTTTTATGGTTTTATCGCCAATAGTTTGAGTTCTTAACCAGTTAAGTACAACACTATTTCTTCTTTTAGATAAATTAATATTATAATTATTTGTGGCTGGAGCTGATGCTGAACCTCTTAAAGTTAAAGTTACTGTTCCTTTATAATCAACTAAAACCTCTTTTAATTTTTTTGGTATTAACTCATTTCTAATATCGTTAAAGTTTCCAATTACAACATCATTGAAAAATGGATCTACACCACCTTTTGTAAAACTTCTACCATTATTTACATTTTCTGGTGCTCTAGTGTCATATATCTTTGTATTTCCTGATGTTATATATCTATCAAACCAAGTAACAAATGATGAAGTTAATTCTGTTTTCCAAGTTGTAGAACCTATTGGGTAGTCATTATCAAAATAAAAACCATAATCAATAAAACTATCTAATTCACCTTGTAATTGTCCTTTTTTGTCTGTGTTAGAATCAGGACTTTGTTCTGAGTTAGGTTCAACACCATCTGTATCTTCACTATCTCCAACGTTATCACCTCTTGTGTTGGCGCCACCTTCAGTACTATTATCAGTTCCAGTTACCTCTCTAAATATTTGAAACTTCTCTTCCTCTGATGTTCTTGGATTTTGTAATATTTCTTGGTAAGTAAACAACTCATTTACTGATAATGTGTTAAATTTAATCGCTAAATCATATAAATCATATTTAACACATCCAGCAAAAAACGAATCCATAATTGAGTCTGTTTGTTCTTGTGAGAAGTTAGCTAATTGTTTTTCAATTATTGTATTCATCATTGAAGGGTGGTCAACAACTATTGACCAACTAATAGTTCCAGATCTTTTTGTGTCTTTATATGTGTATATTGGTTCTGGTCTTCCAAGAAAAGATGTTGGATTCCAAGATGCTGTTGATGAATCAGAAAATGTCAAATTATATGGTGGAAACCACATAACTCTACCACCATTAGCACCTCTTTCACATGCCGGTAGATCATCGTATGTATATCCTGGTTTGTCAGATGTTCTCCACGCTAAGTTTTCAATTGAGAACATATATTTTTTAACCTTTCCATCTATTATATTTGTT
>Ga0208794_1000526_pt1 | contig 24028 bp, 30 predicted proteins | sample 32_taG_FD_184106 | JGI IMG/M metagenome (GOLD analysis project Ga0208794, IMG submission 184106) | Marine viral communities from the Gulf of Mexico - 32_GoM_OMZ_CsCl metaG (SPAdes) (version 2) | ecosystem: Environmental > Aquatic > Marine > Oceanic | place: Atlantic Ocean: Gulf of Mexico... | reverse complement strand
TTAAGTCATCAAAAATAAATTTATAAATTTATTTTTGATGACTTAAAGACAACATAATTCTAGATTTCTATTCTATTTACAGCAACTTGATATATTTCACTATCTTTTTCTATTCCAATGAAATTTCTACACATATTTTTACAAGCAACTCCACATGAACCACTACCCATTGTTGGATCTAAAACAACATCGCCTTCCTTTGAATAATATTTTAATATCCATTCTATGAGAGCAATCGGTTTTTCTGTGCTATGAGAACCACGAGTTGATTTTATTTCTAATAAACTATTCGGTAAAGGCGGATCATACATACTTTCACCATCCTTTCTTTTAAAATCAGGTCTATCTATTTTGCCGTACAATGATGAATTATTTTGATAAGTTTCTGTTGGTCTTATTACTGAATTGGGAGGCGGATCATATTGCTGTTGGTCTGATTGTCTAATTATTGGTTTCTTTCTACCTTCTGTATTATATGTATTATTTACACCCTTGATTATTGATGTTGGTAATGCTGGTTCCCACCTTGCTCCACTTGTTTTTGGTGGTTTAATTTGTAATGAACCATACGCTCCATCCTTTGCTTCTACTGAATCATCTTTATCAATAAATTTATGCTTATGTGAAGATAAATCATAAAATGGTAATTTTTCATAAAATACATATATTAGTTCATGTTTTCTTAATGGCATTTTTTTAGAAGATAAAAATCCAGAAGATGCTGATTTTACCCAAATAAGATCATATCTAAATGGACATTTCTTGGGAGCATTATTTATTATCTCTACACCAAATTTTGTTGTTGTTGTAAAAAATATTGGTGTATTTATCTTTTTTATTCTCATTATTTCATTCCAAAATTCTTCCCAAGGAATAATTATATCCCACTTACAATTTGTTTGACCATAAGGCAAATCACAAAAAATTAAATCAACAGAATCTGTATCAATACCTTTCATATGTTCCAAACAATCTCCATGTAATAGTAAACTCATTTTATAATGAATTGATATATTATTTTTTAAAATTATACTCGTTTGATATAGATTATTTTTTTCTTCTAGACAATATAAGGATGAGAACACAAATCTTTGAGATTGATTATGCTCTTGGAAAGCAAAGTGAATTAGATTCATTAAAAGATTTAGAAAAATTATTTGATTGTAAATTAAAACCTTCTGAAAATCAATATTCTAATTTTGATTACTATGGAGATAATATTTATGTAGAATTAAAGACAAGAACAAATATTGTTTATAAAGATAATAAATTTTTTTATACAAGCAGAAAGGGTAATGAGAGTATTTTAGAAACTCTTTATTTTGATTCACCAAAATTGCAATTCGCTAAAAAACACAATGATGGAAATAATATTTTTTATATAGTTTGGAAATGTAAAAATTGTTATGCTTATTACAAAATAAATTTTAATGAAGATGATTGTGAATATTTTATTAAACATGATTTTAATGATTATGGTCATGGATATAAACAACATCGTAATATTGTAAATGTTTTTACAGATAAAGTTAACACTTCATTTAAAAATTAGATTCACTATAAAATAAATGCCAATTACTTACCATCACTGCCATAACAGGGCAAAGATGCCAGTATTAACTGAAGAACAATTTATAAAAGGTTTAAGATATAAAAAGAATAATTATGATCATGAAAATAAAAAAAAGAATAGTAAATATACAGATGAATATAGTTTAGTTCAAAAAACATTAAGAGTTGTACAAAAGGAAATCGTTCTGGATTTTGATTAATTTTCTAATTCATTATAAAATGGTAAAACATATTTTTGTAATTAATTTAGATGAAGCAGAAGATAGATGGGAACAATATAAAGATGATGATAGATATACAAGATGGTCAGCAACTCATTATGAACATTTAGAAGATGATGATCCAATTTTTAAAAAAATGGTATCATATCATAATATTAATAAAAAAGAACATAAAGCAAAATGTGCTTGTTTTTTATCTCATACAAGTTTATGGAAACATATAATTAAGGAAGATTTAAAAGATGTTTTGATTTTAGAAGATGATGCGCTTTTAGTGAATAGAATACCAAAAGATCTTCCACAAGATGGATTTACTTATTTGGGTGGATTTACCAGTAATAAGAGAATGACTGATGGTGCTAAAAAAGTAAATTTTAAAAAAGGAATACATTTAATTGATCATGGAGAATATAGAATGTTAATGTGTTTAGCAATATATATACCAAATAGATATGTTGCTCATAAAATGCTTCAGAGCACTGAAACATCTAGTGGTAGAGTTAAGGCAATTGATACGATGATTAGAATGACTCATCTAAATCAGTATGTGAGTTATCCAGCATCATTCATTGAGAAACCAGTTGATTCTCAAATTAGAGATAAGAAAAAAAAGTTCAGTAATGAGAGATATGAATGGGTGAGCAGAAAAAATATCATGGAAGAGTATATTTTGGATTAAGAACAAAAAAATGCTCGGGATTTGTCTTAAAACAATCAAAAATTTGATTTCGTAGATTATTTTTTTTGACCAGAACAACAAACTATTCACAATGACCTTAAGGAACTATTATAACAAAACTGCTCTCAAAAAGAACAAGAAACAAGAACTTGTAGATCTGTGTCTTGATCTCCAAGCACAACTATTGGATAGAATTATTGATGGGGATGGTACAAGGGAGTATCGGGAGAAGATTGTTCAGTTGGAAGAAGAAAACAAAAAACTGAAACAAGACAATGATGATCTAAAGGCGTACCAAGATGTGGAAGCAGAGATTATCAAAGATCACAGTGAGATTGGAAGTATCACTGAAGTCAATGATTTTATCAAAAAACTAAAAGAAGATTTGCAAGAGAAGGAAGACGACCTTGGAATCATGCAAAACGATTTAAATGAGAATGATTACGAGATTGGTCTGTTGGAAGAAGAAAACAAAAAACTAAAAGAACAACTTGATGAACAACCAGTAGATGTCTAATCCTTTTCCTTAACATAGATTAAATTTTGAGTTTCCACTGAATGCCCAGCAACATCAGATAGTTTTTTTTGTATTTTATTTTTTTCAGCAAATTCATTAGAAAATATAATTTTTCTCATCATAGTAGTTGATATATTTTTATCTAAATATTTTTGAGAAGTTTTTAGTAGAAACTGACTAATTCCATTTCTACTAATTGCTTCACCCCTTGTATTTACAAATAATACATCACCAAAATCTTTTTGGGTTGTTTTAATAAACATTTTTAAAACTTTTTCTAATGATTTGGGAACATCTAAAACTTTCCTTCCAAATGTTCCTTTTGTTTTATAATCATTTAATACTACAAACATTTTTGATTTATCTTTAACAAGATAATTTGTTTTATCTTCACTTGTAGTTTTATTGTACATAGTTTTATTAATATATTTCATTCCAGCCATATCATTGCGAGTTGGTAGATGAATTAAAAAATTAAAAAGAGTATATTCAGTGAGTAAAACAATATCATCTGTTGTAAGATCTTTTTTTGATTTTAATTTATTTTTTTTAATATTTTTTTCCATTGTTTGAATCATATTTAAAATTTCATCTTTTGATACAAAATTGGGTTTTTGTTTTTCAGTAATTTTTCCAGATTGTTGTTGTTTTAAATATTGTTCATTTAATTGATCTCTAATTGCTGTATATTGATCTATCAATTCAGAATATTGTTTATCTTTATTTAATGCTAAAAGTAATACAATAATACTATTATAAAAATTTCTTTGTGTAGTAAAATGTTTAGTAGAAAGAGCATCCTTTACTTTGTCTATGTCTTCCACAAATGTCCAACTATCAGTATCAAACATTTTTTGGAGTGTTTTAAGTTGTCTTTCATATTGTTTCACGGTGCTTTCTTTGAGATTTGGTCTATGATTCATAATTATATCAGTAATGCTCATTTATAGATTTATATAGATATTATTTTAGATTTATGTTTAAATATAATTAGATACATTCAGTGAAACCTTTTTGATGAATTGGTGTGGTTTAACAAAAAGAAGTTAAGATAATAATTCTTTGATTAGAATTACAAAAAATGAAAATATTGATAAAAAAGATACATTGGATGAAACCTTTACGCATTGTAGATTTCAAACATTCCACCAGATAATTTTGCTACTCTAATATACTCGCAGTAGCAACGCACAAGATCAACACCCGCTGGGAATGCTCCGGTAAGATGAAGTTCTATGCCACGCTGACCAACACGACCATTTGATAACTTGGTAGAAAGATTAAAGAAGTGTCCGGCAAGATTAGTATCTTGCTGTCTGGAATTATATGTTCTTGTAGTCATATCACCAGCAATACCACCATTAGAGTATTGCTGTCTTGTAAGGAATGGAACACCTTCTGCTTGCTGAAGAATACTGAATAATCTTGACATATTATCAACATCACTGGTAAACTCAAATCTATCATTGTATCTTATATTGTAGCGTAGTGTTTGATCTAAAACACCAGTCGCTGCTACAATGGGAGACATACTATTAACATTACCAAGAATCTGTGCTTCAGCATTTGGTTGATTAAGAAGAGTAATTACTCTTGGTACCATTCTATTTGCCATACCAAGATTGCGAATAACACCGCTACCAAGAAGTCCTTGGGTGGTAGAATGCTCTACAAGTCTGTAATCAACAAAGGAGAATGTCATATCTTTATTTGCCATAGCATATCGCTCCATTTCATCAGTTGCTCCGTAATAAATGTAATCAGCACAGAATTTTAACTGATCTCTAACAATCTCTGTAGCACTTCCAGCAGTATCAGTAGATGCTACTTGGATACGATGTTCATCTTGCGGTTGGAATGTTAACTCAATATTGATTGGTTCTTTAATCATGTAAAGGGGTAATTGATTGACTTTTAAGAATGGGAAAAGATCAGATAAATCAATCATGTATGAAGGGCATTCAGCGGGAGACGCACCATCTAATACTGCCCAGTTGGGAGATCTTAAATCAGTTCCATTGTATTCTACACCATTGTCAAGACCAACAGTATCAGCAAAAATAGATGAATCATCATTGTAAACAAAGTTATTGTTCATTACACGACCAGTTAAATACTGCTCACGCTCTAAATTGTTTTCATTAGAAATTAATGAAGATTTAACAGCATGGAGACCAGACCAACTATCTAATTCATTTAATGTTTTATTTCCAATTTTTAAAACTGCCTTTTTGATAATTTTACCAATACCAACATGGGGAGCAAGGAAACCACGACGAGTAGTCGCTGCTGGTTTCAGTGCAACAAATATCTTTGAGTGAGAATGTAAGAAACCTTTGTTTTGTAAAGTGAATCGGCAAAAACCATCAGTAGTTGCACTACCATCACTAAAAACTACGGGTTCAAGTAAATCTGTTTCTAACTGCTGAACATAGTTCGCAGGGATTTGCTCTAACATAAGAAAGTTCGGGATATCATCACCAGCATCAGCCATATTTATTTATAATGAATCTATTATAAAAAAAACAAAAAAAGAATAATTAAAAATATTTATAACATAGAAATTGTTTTAGCATACATCTGGAGAATGCACCCAAAAGTTTATTCTATTTATTGCATTAACTGAATGCCGTTAGATGAATATAACATCTGTGCCCGACTCTTAATGAAGATGTAGACACCGTTGGGGCGATCAGCAGTTAGATCACTCTCAATAGATACTCCCCACTGCTCCGTGGAGAAATCTTCTCCCGCTTCACCAATACCATACTTGACAGCAAGACCATAGACAAGACCACCTTCGGGAACATTCATGTAAGAAGCACGGTTGGACGCACCAGTGCGAGCATCAAACTGTCTATTGACATTTGCCTTTGATAAGGACATTCTTTCCATAGAATAATCTTTATCGGGAGATACTGCTTCTACAAGATTCTTGATCATTACTGGATCATAAACAGTTGTTGCTCCATTGGTAGCATTCTCGGTATTATGAACATAGTCAAAATCGGCGGGATATTTGATGCCACCCTTCAGATACTGAACACGCTTAACCTTTGCAAGTGAAGCATTGTTAGTGGATGTACCAGTTAATGGAAGAGTTGCTTGACCATCTTCAGTAAGAGTATTAATATTCGCTGCCGGAACAAAAGTCATGAAAGCAGAAATAACATTCTTTAATGCGAGATTATACTGAATCTGGGCATTCGTAGAATTAATACTTGTGTAGAGAGAAGTAATAGTATTAAAATCATAAACACCTTCGGGTTGCGGTGGTTGATCCGCTGGCATATCACTAATTTCACAAGTGAGTTTTAAGTTAGATAGTTCATAATGAGCATCACCAATTCCAGTGGTGGAAGCATTAGTGTTGTAAAGAACATTGCTATCTGGTTGGAGTAAAAACTCAATCTGGAGACCACCAAAAGCATCATCCCTTAAATTCACCATATTTCCAGACTGAAGGAATCCCGATGGAATATGCATACTGAATGGGTTAGTCTGTCCAGTAGCATCGGGTGATTCCATAACATTCTTACGGAAAGTTGTAGCATTGGGAACAATTAAGCAACTCTGTGCTAAATGTCCAAGTTGATCTTGTAGTGAACTGGTGCAAGCAAGGTAAGTATTCATAAATTTAGAATAGTGTCTGATGTTTTCACAAACCATCTTGGAACGATTTGATCTAATAGTTAATGATTCAAATAAATTGTAAATACCAAGACGATTATTCATAGTTACATTGTCTCCATCTTGGAGTGTAGTTGGAGTAGCAAGATTATCTTTGTACGCAGCGAAATCACCGACTATGCGAATAGTAGATGGGTCTAAAAGACCATTCTGTGCTGAAATCGTAAAAGATAAAACTGGAAATCCATTCTTAAATGATATTTTCCCATCTGCCGGAATATTATCGGGGCGAATCTCAATATAGCGACTTGTCATATTTATAATATTTAAGTTATAAAAATATAAAAATAAAATTATTAAAAAAATATATGGATATCATCATTCTTGGAAATGGTCATTCATTAAAAAAAGTAGTAGAGTTTGGTTTTGATGAATTCATAGAAAAATGTCAAAAACAAAATATTAAAGTGATTTGTATGAATAAAATTTTACGATATTTAAAATCAAATAATATTAAATATATTCCGGATTATTATGTTGCTACTGATTCATTAGTTAATATACAAATGTATGATGAAATATTAGAACAGAGTGATTTATTTAAAAAATGTTTTGTTGCTACACCTTTTAGTCATGATGTAAAAGATAATAAATTAATATTATCCAAAAGACAAGGTTTTCCACATATAGAAATAGATACTGATAAAGATAAAAACTATTATGATAATATTATTAATGATTTAATTAATAAGGATAATGTTGATATTAGAGAACATGGTAGCACTGGGTTAAATTCATTAAAAATTGCTGAATCATTTAGACCGCAAATGATTTTTATGATTGGAATGGATGAAACATATGATTTAGACAATAAATCAACAATACTTGTTAACGATATACATAATGATAATTATTTTTGTGATTCATATTTAAAATCTGGAGAGTATATTTCTCCAGCAAATAAAAATAGAATAAAAACATTAAATAAACATATTAAAAAATCAACATATAAAATTTATAATTTAAGTGATATCAGCAATATTGATGGTATTAGATTAGATTTTGATATTTTTATCAAAAATCATATAAATGTCAAGTAAAATATTTTATATAAATTTAGATGAAAGAAAGGATAGAAGAGATCATATGGAAAAGATTTTAGAAGGATATGATTATGAAAGAGTATCTGCTATCAAACATAAAGATGGGTTTATTGGTTGTGCTCTTTCACATAAATTATGTATACAAATTGCTCAGGCAAGAAGGTATGATTCAGTAATAATTTTAGAAGATGATTTTATGTTTCATAAAAATAATAATTTTAATAATATTAAATTACCAGATGATTATGATATATTTTTATTATGTAATCGTATAAAAAAACATGATAAAATAGATAATAATTTTGTTAAAGTTAAAGAGTGTAGTTGGACTTCTGGACATATTTTAAAAAAAACATTATATAATGATTTGATAAAAAATTTAGAAGATGGAATTAAAGATAGAGAATTAAATGGTGATAAATCATCAAATCATTTAGATATTTATTGGAATAAATTATGGTCAAAATATAAATGTATTACACATAATTATATTTTTGCAACACAAAAAGGTGGATATTCAGATATAGTTAATGAGAAAATATATAGAAGTTTAGCGCAAAATAATGAAAGTAAATTTAAATAATTAGAGCACTACTTCTACTGCACCATCGCGAATTACTAATCTGCGAATATGGAAAACATATGAATTAAATAACTTACCCTTTGCCGGAGCAGTTGTCTCTTGGTATTTTAGAATTACAGCAAGATCTTTTCCACGTAAGTCAAGAACGCCATTCTGCCCACCAGCAGAGAAACTTCTACCAAATACAAAGTTGTTCATAAATTCACTGAATGACTTGGGTTTGATACCAGAGTTATCAAGAGTCTTTTCTAATTCATATAAATGGAAAGCATCTAATGAATTCTTTGTAGCAATCTTCTTTGTGGAAATTTCACGACTTGGGACACGCTTGCCGTTGATTTGATACTGAACACTTGATAGATGATCGCAGATACCAGTGTAAGCAGATCGGGTGTTAGTAATACTAACATCTTGATCAGTCTGTTTGGTTGTAGCATCATCATCATCATTGCCAGTTCCAACAATCTCATATGTTCCATTACCCGAGATTAAATCAGCAGAGTTGTAAACAGTGCTGTCTTGGGGAACAACTAAAAGTGCCTTGGCACGACTATTCTGAGCAAATATCTGGAAAGTAGTCTGTCTATCAGTAGCAAGGATAGAATGCTTGTAGTTTGTAGTAGACATGATATCAAACTCAATTGCCTTACCTTCTTGTACCTTACGAACCATTCCCGCTTCATATCCGGGGTCTAATACAACTTGAGAAACAATTAGATTGACATTGGAAACTTCATAAGAACAATCATAACTTGCTTTACCTTCTACAGCAGTAGAATACATTACCCAATTCTGGTCAATTGCTGATCCAGTATTATTTGTTCTTGCTGTTTCTATCGTAACTTCTATAAGACCATCTCCGCCATCAGCGGTGCTGGAAAGATTTAACTGAGTAATTTTCATTGCGCCGGACATGGTCGCAGCAGAACCATTATTGATGCTTCTACAAAAGTTAAATGTTTCACCAACAACAAATGGGAACTTATCTAATTGCACATTGTTATTATCCCTTTTGACATAAAAAGTTCTGTCTATATCACTGCCATTCGCTAAAGTATCCGGAGTAGAAGATCCATTGAGAGAATGGAATACTGGATTGAGTGGAGTTCTGGTATCGCGTAATACAGAGTCTAACTGCTTGCAGATTGCTTCTGCCGAGTTAAGGTCAATCTCAATGTAAAGACCATTGGTTAGCATAACTGGGAAAATAGTGCTTGAATCAGCAAAAATACCAGTGTGAAGGGGTAGACATAATTTAGCATTTAAGAAATCACTATCAGTGAATGCTGTTGTAGTATCTTCCGTAGTTTCCTTTTTAAAGAATGGATTGGTAGTAGTGTTTGCCATTCCAGTCTTGGTTGTTCCCTTTGTTCCAGCATTATCAAGACTATGAACAGCACATCCTTCAGTTAAGGCACGCATGTTTTCACTGCTCTTATCTTTATCGTAATCATATTTGACAGCAACATAAGTTGCATAATCACTAATCTCTTCTAATAGTTGACCACGCGAACCATCATAAATACGAATATTCTTGATGATTGTGGATGTACACTTATCTAACTGAAGTCTTGTGGGAACAGTTCCCGCTCCACTTGGAAGAGCAAGTTTAACATTAAACTGAAGATAAGTTTCGCGACCATCCATAAATTTAGTAGAAGGATCTACAAATATCTGAACCTTCTGTCCCGGCGAATATGAAAGACCATTTTCACTGGGAACAGAAATCTTCTTTTCACCAACACTTACAGAATTATCAGCAGACCAATAAGCACTCATTATTTTATAATTATAATATTATAAAAAAAACAAAAAAAAATTTATTAAAAAAGTTATTGGACTCTTCCAGTTACAGCAGTTAATCCAGCAGTAGCAGTTAATCCCGGATCTTTTTGTTCTAATGATCCACCAGTTACAGTAGATTCAGTATCTGCTGTTTCTTCTCCTTTTAGATCATCACTTGTTTTATCTTCATCTAATTTTTCACCAACTGAATCAGTTACACCGGAAGCAATATCTAATACACCACCAATAAGTTTTGCTGGTGGAAAGAATGTTCCAGCAAGATCAGCAATTGATCCACCAATCTGTAAAATATTAGATGCTTTTTCCCAATCATTATTTCCTTGAATTTTGCCAGATTTAATATCTTCATAAAGATCATATCCACCAAGAGCAGCAGAACCAAGGACACCCGCTTTGCCAAGCAATCCAGATGCTTTTTTACCAAATGATGATGCTACTTCTTCACCAGAACCTTTTAATGCGTTTTCTAATCCTTCTCCAACATCTGCTTCAGCACCTTCAGCAACTTCAGAGACTGTTTCACCTTGTGATGCTCCTTCACTAACTGGTTCTCCAGCGGGAGCATCAGTAGCACCGGTTTCTTGTTCTGGTGTCATGCCATCTTCGGGTGTGGGTGCTTCTTGTGATTCACCAAGATTTTCTTGGGTAGACTCAACTGGATTTGCTTTTTTCGCTTTTGCCGATGCACGATCAGCAAAATATTGATTAAATTCATTAACCTTTCCGGGAATATCTTTACCAGTCCAAAGATTAACTGCTTGATCTCTAATTTCTTTTGTTAAAAAAGCACTACTTGCTTGATTTTGTAATCCTTGAATTGTAGTTTGTACCTTTTCATTGTGTTCTTTAATATTATCATTCATATCACGAACCATTTTAGTTCGCATATTACCAAGAGCAATTGCTCCGCTTGTTCCATAAAGATCTGCCATATTTATATTTATTATAATTATTTTATTTATTTTAAAAAATAATTAATCTATTTCTAATTCTTCTTCTACAACATCTCTGCTGGGATATATTTTTGTTTCGTGGCGAATATATGCTTCTGCTGGATTTTCTGACAATTTTAAATATAAAAATGAATATCTATCTTTATGTGCTTCATCATATAGTTTCATAAAATTATCATATCCACCAACTAAATCACCATATTCTTCTGCGATTTTATCTAACTCTTTTTGATTTTGCTGTTTGCAAATAATCACATCTGTGGCATTGTTGCGAATCATACCAGCAACAGCACGGAATGACTGAACAGCAATAAGATAAAAATCAATATAATGTCTAAATCTTGTGCTAAAGAATGATACTTGATTTGTTTTTTTAAAATCTCTTGTTAATACATCATCCATAACAAGAGCATATGTTGGTCTATCTTCTTTATTTTCATATTGACCTTGAGATTGTTTTATGTTCTCAATAACAGTATCTTCATAATGATCCATGCAATCAAAATGTTTTGAGAGTATTTTACCTTTATTATCAGTATGTAATGTTGTGCTTACAAATTTAACTACATCAAATCTATCTTTGTAAAAATCCGGATTGCAAAAGTAATTCACTAAAAGATTTGATTTACCACTTCTGACACTTCCAATAATTAAACAGAGACTTGGCATTTGTGGAAGGTTTGGATGAATGTCATCAAATAGTTCATTGGGATCTTCATCCTTTACTTTTAATACTTTGGGAACACTTTTGCTCACTTTTGGCATTATTTATATATTTTTATATAATTTTTTTTTATATCTTTTAACCAATTCATTGCATAAATCTTTATCATTGTTTGGTTTGTATCGGGGTTCACCACCAACATTATGATGATTATATTCTTTTACCCAACTTCCTTTATTTTCATATAATCCATAAATAAAATTATCGCAGTACCAATTATGAATCTGTGGTGGAAATATCCATCCAAATAATTCATAATGTTTTTTATGAAATAAAAATTGAGTTGGTATATCATAATTATTTGAGAATCCAGCACTATAACCAATATTATTATTTTTTCTTAATAATTTAATAAATTTAGACAACCAGTCTGATCTGGCATCATATCTAATATCATCACCACCAATTTGTAAATATTCAAATCCATCTTTAATTGCTATTTCAGCGAGTCGGTTCCAAATATGTGTCGGTTTTGCTTTACAATCTTTTACTGAAACCCAGACTAAATTAATATCTTTATATCTTATTGGTAATGGTATTTTACTATATAATTTATCATCATGATCATATCCAATATAAACAGTAATATTATTATATTTTGTTAAATCACTGATAGATGGAAATAATACTGAATCTAAATATGTTTCAGTAATTGATCGCCAATTTCTTTTATTGCTCGTGCTGGGAATTAAAAAAGCAACTTTATCAGCATTATCATCCGGAACTATTTTTTTTATATCAAATAATTCTAATAAAGGTTTTGTCAAAATATATTCACTTATTGATTTTTTATCATTATAATTTGTTATACATCTTCTCATATCTGGATAAACATTTTTAATGAATTCCATTATATGTGATAATTCTTTCCAAGATGTCATATGTATTTTTTGACCATTGGGAACATTATAAATATCACCTTTCCTTTGATAATCATCAAAAAAATAATTTGGATTTTGTTTTGGAGTTTTAGTGATTACTAATGAACCATCATCTAATTTTTTACATTCTGGAATGAATTCCACATAATCACAGTCAAATCCAGCAATTCTAACATCTTTAAATTGTTCTAATGCAAATAATACTGCTGAACTACCACTACACCAATTCCTTACATATTTAAATATAGAAGATGGATGATTCATTAAATCTTCTATAAATAATATAGTTCCATTTTTTGGATAATCATGCCATACATGTTTGATAGCATTTGTTAAAAGATATCTTTTACACTTTTTTTGTTTTACATATTCTATTACTTCTTTATTTCTACAACAAACAACTTTGTCTACATTGACATATATATCGGGATGTATATTAATCTTATTCCAATGTCTGAAGGCAAGACAGCAACCAACCCACGGCACTTTAATTTTTGTAAAGTCAAAATCTTTTAATGATTTGCCATTGCCAAGAACTAAACAATCCATACTCTACTATAATAATTCATTATAAAATTTATTTGTACCATGAACTTATATTTGCATCATGAAAATATGCTTTATCATTATATTCATCTATACCTTTATTTGGATTATGTATTTCCATTAAATCATATACTGAATCTTTTGGAACAATGCTATTCAGTAAAAAATGTCCAGTTGTTTGATAGACTAATCTACCTTTCCATTTGTGATAAATATCTTTACTTTGTTTATCATATGTTCTTTCTTCACATAATTTCATTATTTTTAAAAATAAAGGATTTCTATCTGTAGAACCCATTACAGCATTATATGGTAATCTACGTGAATCACTTGACCACGATGTAAATACTTGGAATTTATTATGAAATGGTTTTAGATCATCTAAAGGATAAACATCACAATCTATATACCAACCACCATGAATAAATAAAATACAATATCTAATAAAATCTGCTCTTTGAATTGGAAATCTAAAATCATTCCATAACTGAATATAATGTGGAAAATGATTTACTAACAATAATTCACATTCCTTTAAATCCCACATCTTATATTCATATCCATAATGTTTAGCAAATTGTTTTGTCTTTTCAGTATATTCTTTAAAAACCGGAATGTCTGTTATTGGCACTCCATCTCCAAAAACTCCATAGATTTGATGAATCCTTTTTGGTATTCTTTGTATATCCATATTTATATAAAGAATATCATAAAAAAAATATATATTAAAAACTTATGTGGGATTTTAATAACAAGCATCCCAACGATTTAGTAATCTTCCATTTGTATCTTTTGCTCCGTATCTGGCTATCTGTCTTTTCATTTGTTCTTTTTGTTCTTGGATCATCTTTTCTTTTTTCTTTTCTTCCTTCCTTGCCTTTCTGATAGTTTCATACTGAATTATAGCAGATAACTGAGCATTCTCTAAATCTTGTTTTGTAAAAGATGGTGCTGATACTGCATTTGTTGTTGTTGGCAAGTTAGTTTGTGGTTTTTCATTATTTACATTAGATTTTAGATCTTCTAAATCCTTTTCTGCCTTTTTCTTCCTTAATTGTTTTGTTTCATTTTCTATTTGTTTCATTCTTTTTTTCTCTTCTGCTTTTGCTCTACGGGTTGCTAATGCTTTTTCACGAGCAAGAGCAAGTTTTGCCTTATGTTCTTGACTTAATACTCTTTTTTTCTTTGGTGGTTTTTTATCACTTACTGGCGCTGGGCGTGGTGATTGTACCTTTTTTACAACTGGTTGTGGTTTTACTTCCGGAACACTTGGTTCATCAATTTCACTAATTTCTACATCTTTATTCACTTTTGATTTTATACTCTCAAATATATTATCTTCTACTATTTGTTCTTTTTCTATAACTTCCGGCATTTCTACTACTTGTATGGAATCATAATCTTCATTAACTACATCACTATTATCTATGAGTAAATCATTATTTATTGTTTCCGGTTCTTCTATAACATCGGGTTCAAAGTTAAACTGAACTCTTGGGGCTACCTTTTTACTCATTTATTATATTTTTATATAATAAATCTACAAAAAAATTACAAAAAATTTGTTTAATTAATGAAAAAGATGTCATTATTTGTAAAAAAATAAATTAAAACAAATCTAAATTTACATTTTTGGTTTTTCACGGAAGTATAAGCAGACAATAGACTGCCCAGTTAGTATTGTAGCATACTGTTCATTAACATATGAGAATGATATACTAAATTCATTTACATTCAGTTCATTAGTATTTCCAAGATCTAACCAAACAAGATTATTTGGTTCATATGTTTGACGTCCAACTTTGGTTTCTAAATCAGTTAAATGTGCTAGTATTTTACTATGATTACCAACCCGAGCATTCTTTACACTTTGATTAAAATTATCTAATCTTACAAATAGTGATAATGATGAAACTACATCTGGTACCACTGTGCTTTGGAATACTTGTAATCCTTCTGCTGCTTCACTTGCCGGAGTATCAATTACTCCTTTATTAAATCCAATTAGTTCTTTTGTATTTGCATGTGGAGTTGGTTTATAAATATCACTTGGTAATACAATTAATACATTATCAAGATCTACTTTGTCAGAAGCGTTGAGACCAACTTGAGCATATTCAGCATCACTGCCCGATGTTAATACATTTCTACTATCAACTTGTCGGCACAGATCTATATTACCAGTTAATTCCATAGATTCATACCAACCACCTTTATATTTTGTTTTTGGATCATAATCTGCTAAAGATACATCATTAAATGTTGTTATTTCTAAAGTGCAAGAACCATTAGTTACAACACCAGCAGTATCAGTTACACCAACACCAAGCACTGGATGTAAACACCAAGCAGTTTGTGGAACTGGTTTAAACATATTATCAAAATCTTCATCAGCATTAAATTCAGTAATTGTTCTCCAAGCACTGGAAGCATTATCATATATTTCTGCTGAAACTCTTTCACCTTTAACTTCAAACTTTACATCTGTATAATCTTTACCATCAAGATCTAATGGAGCAGATAAACTACTGAAATAAGATGAAGCATTTTCCCAATAATTAATTGATTCCGGTGTTAATCTATTAACACCATCTGGATGCAGAACCCATACTGAATGAAATAATACTAATTCATCATTACGATTTCTACATATAGCAAAATCAGCAAAACCATCAATCTGTTCTAAATCAATCATATCATTGACTTGATGTTCATAACCAGCATATGGCGGATAATAATAATTATCTTCATTGACACCATTAAGATATCTTGATAGACCAACTAACCACTCAACACCCGAACCATTTGCTCTTCCAGATGTACCACTGACATTCACTGTAAGTTCACCACCACATAAATTCATTGGTAGATCGGGGCAAATACCAAATGCTACTTCATCAGCACCACCATTAGCAACACTTGCTGTTCTTGTAAATACTCCACCCGTATAACTGAATCTTGTTTCACCAACTTGTCCACCGCTAAAAAACTCTTCAAATGAATTATCTGCTGGAATACCAGCAACATTTGCATTATTTTGATCCATTGTAATTTTATATCCAAGGAAATCAAGATTAGAAGCATTCCTTAAAACTTCTACAGTTGTCTGATCCTTTTTATTTGGATGGAATGTTGTTTCTCTAATTCCCGCTTGTAATGAATTAGCAAAATCTTCTTGAGATAATTCTTTGACTTGACCAGCATTCTCTAAACCAACAGCAGAAGTTAATACTGGGAAGTATGGAGTATCTTCTATCTGTGGTTCTGTCTCACCATCAAGATCTAATTTCTTACCAAAATATTGATATAATATACTATTATTTTCATTGATAGCAATTCTTCCATCAACATTTACTTTACAAGATTGTAAAGCAACTTGAGCATCCTTTGGAATATTATATGTAGAAGTCAATTGATTTTTAAATGACCAAGGTTGGAAAAGATTACTTTTTTGTCTTTCACTTGATCCATCAGCGTCTTGATTAGAGCAAATAACTAAACTCATATTTATATATATTTATATTAAATAAAAATTTATAAAAAAATAAATTATAAATTATAAAGATGCCCAAGAATATGAAACCGTTAAATGATAAAGTTCCCAGTTATAGACAAAAATTACAACATAATGTTCCCGGTACAATTGAGAAAGAAAAAAAGAATATCCAACCAAAAAAAATATTTGATGGGTATTCTGACAAATCAAAAAAGAAGAAAAAGTAAGATAAATTTGATTTAATCTTTATGAAAAATTTATATTGATATTATATGGAATATTATGTCGTCGGTGGATGTAGATATGCTAAAAATTTTAAATGGATATCACAACCATTAAGTTCATCACCACATGGCGGTATATTTAAAAATGTAAAATTTTATCAAGATTATGCAAATCATAAAAAACAACAATGGAAAGAAAAACAAGAATATTATCAAAAGAATTTTAATAATTGGGATGATTATTTCCAAGGATTCTATGGTTTCAAAGAAGAAGAAAAAGCACAAGATATTAATTATCCTTACAATGTATTTGGATTAAAAAAATCAGCAAGTCATGATGATGTTAAGAAAGCGTATAGAAAATCAATATTAAAAGCACATCCAGATAAAGGTGGATCAAATGAATTATTTAGAAAAATACAAGAAGCATGGGAATATTTTACTAATTTTATCAAATAGAAAAGGTTTCACCCAATGTATCCTTTTTAGCAATAATTATCATTTTTAGAAAACTCTTTTAACATTCTCAATCTTAATTACTTTTTGTAAAATCACACCAATTCATCAAAAAAGGTTTCATCCAGTGTATCCTTTATTTAAAGTTTAATTTATAACATATATTGTAGAAATATGGATAAAATAGATTTATTCTGTAGTATTTGTAATATAAATAAAAGACTTAAAAGTCATTACAAAGCAAAATTTAATAAAATAGATAATAATCAATTTGATGAAAAAAGGAATAGTGTATTATTTATTTATCAAATACTTGATGAATTACAAAATCAAAAAATAAATTATGATAGATTAAATACAACAAAACGTAGTGAATCAAGAAAAAAAGATAAACATAGAATAGAATCATTAGAAAGACAATTAAAAAATTATAAAGATAATGAAGATGATTTTAGAAAAATTCTAAATACATTCAGAAGGTACATTATTGAGAATGAAGGCGATTCAGTATATGAAGAATTAGTGGATACTGAATTACAAGAAATTAATAAATCATATTATGGAATTTAAATATTTATATTATATAATGGTAAAAGTAGTTATTAAATCAAGCACACAACCAAAAAAAAGATTTATGGCAATTTTTTATGATGATTCTGGGAAAAAGATAAAAACAACTCACTTTTCTTTAAAAGATTCAAAAGCATATATTGACCACGGAAGTAAAGAACGTAGAAGTAGATACATAGAGCGTCATAGAAAGAGAGAGAATTGGGATCAATATATGACTGCTGGCGCGCTCGCTCGGTGGATAACATGGGGACCAAACAGAACATTAAAATCTAATATATCTGCTTATAAAAAAAGATTTAATCTTAAATAATTTTTTATTTTTATATAAAAATAATTTTATGATAATTCATTAAATAATGTTAAAGTTTTTAATGAATCATATCCAAAAAATAAATAATAATAAATATATCACTAATGAATGGGAAGAATTTCTAAGATGGGAGTGGGGTTGGTCTATTTAATATCCTTCTAACATTTTAATGAATTCATAACACCCATTCACTACCTTTTTACTTCTGAATAATGATCTCTCATTGTGATAATCTTTCATTTTTTCTTTATTATTTTTATACATATTTTTTTGATATTGTCTTCTATATTTTTTAAAATTTATTAAATCCAATCCATTTAATTTATTTTTATTCACTGTATCAAACTCATTGATCCAATATCTTTCTCTTTCCATTCTATTTGATTCATCACAAGTTTCTAATAAATATATTTCGCAATTATCTAAATTTAATTTATATGAACTAATAGTTCTACCAAATTTTTTATCTGCTCTATGGCGACTTAATCTAATATTTAATTTTTGTATTGTACTACCCACATATTTGAGACCATCACAATCTTGTATTAAATAAATAGAAACCATTACATTCATTATAAATTCTAAAATAATATTTAAATCAAATTTATTTAATATCTTTATGAGCCTTTTGTACGCTCATACCCTTTCTCATTCTACTCATCATTTTCATTCTATGACTTTTCTTTTCACTGGGAGACATATCCTTGCCAACCTTCATCATATGTTTATTTAAATCACTCTTTTGCTTATCAGTCATCTTTTTTCCTTCCCTTTTCTTTTTTTCTACTTTTGGTGAATTCATCTTTTCTTCTCCATAATGTTCTGGCATTTATATTACATTTAAATAAAAAAATTTTAATAAAAAAACTAATATAAATATAATAAGTATGGCAACTGAATATACTGATATCCAAATATTAGAATGTAATAGATTACATAGTGAAGAAGCAAAATCTGGTAATAATGAAAACTTTGCCCTTTGGCAGAATAATTTACAAGATATTGTTCATTTACAAGCGGGTGATAAAGTCAGTCTTCATGGTGCTATGGTTTCAGAACGTGGTGCTGGTCAAAGTTCATCTATTGAGATAAAAGGTGAATCACTTGGTGTATCAAAAGCATTTACTCATGTAAATTTATCAAAAACTGAATATGCAACTGGATCCGGAGTAAATCTTACAGATGGTGCTGATGTATTTACTGCTGAAGAAATTACAGATACAAAAGAATTATTTGATAATAAAGGATATTTTACAATGAGTTATTTTGTTCCAGCAAATGGTCATAATTATATAGAATTACCAAGAAGATTTTGGTATAGTGAACATGATTTATCCACTTATAATAGTCAAAATTATGCATCAAGTGATTCACAAGCAAAGGGTATGACTCTTGCTGATCCATTTGGAATGTTAGATGATGGATTACCGGATGGAAAGACAGAACCAGATAGATGGGATTTATATGATGATTATTATCAAGTTCAAGGAGTTACAACAAATGCTTCTTTATCAAAAGTAAAAAATGATAATTCTAGATATACAATCATGATGAGAGAACATTCATTTTTTTCATCATCGGCAGCGGTTGGCAATGCTAATAAAATGCCAGATCAATATTTAAGGGAACCAGAAAATGGTAATTATTATGTTTATCGTGAATTAAAAGAAATAACAGTACCAACTGGTTTTAATACTCCCGAATTTTTAAGCACTGAAATAACAAGACAATTACAACAAGTAGTATCAACAAATGTTTTTAGTGTTAGAGATAATGATGATAAAGTTACTGATAATGAATATACTCCGGGTTGGCCGATAACAATCACAAAAAGTGTTTCTACTGAAACATATAAACCCTTTAATGTTGCTGGATATCTGGGACAACCGGCAGCCGATCAACCTTCCGGTAAAACAATCCAAGAAGAAATTATGGATAATTTTATAGATAATACTGGTGGAACTGGTTGGGATTATCTTATGATGTATCATATTATTGCTTGTAAAAGACCAGAATTATATGAAACTGGAAAATTAATAAATAGAAATCCAACAAGTCCTTATGCTACAAATAATGTTCGTGGAAGTAGATTACAAGCAGATAGCAATGGAACTCATTATGATTTTAGTTTACCATATGATGATAAAGATATTCTTGATAATTTTAGAGATTTCATAAGAGCACAAGAAAAGTATCCAGAAATTTGGAATATTTTTAGTGATAGCAGAACAAAATATGCTTCCGGTGATACAATTGACAACACAAGATGGTGTCATATAAATAGATATGCAAATGCTTCTATGACCTTTTATACTGGTTCTGATCCAGATGAAATTAATAGTCTTTCTACACTTGGATTTGGTGGATATAAATTTCCAACTTGGAATGCTTCTCAACATAGTCAAAAATCTTTGATATTACCATTTAAATATGATCCAAATCAAAGGGATATTTATTATGAATCACCAAAAGAAAATATTGGACAATATACTTATGGTTGTTTTGGTAGAACTGCTGATGGATATATAAGAGTATATGCAAGTGAAAATAATGGAGCAACTAGTAATTTCTTCGCAGAAATATCAAATGATTCTAATATTGTAGAGAGCACAAGAAAGATTGGTTTTGATCAACATTTTTCTGCTCCCGGAATGAGTTATATTTTACCTTGTGATATGAGACCATATATCGGTGCTGTAACTGGTGGTAATAATTTTTTTGTTTATGAAAATGTTAACGGACCGAATGCCAGTAATTTATCACCGTATAGTGATGATAACACTGTTGTTGTTCCAACAGCACAACTTTATTTTGGTGCTAATGCTCCCAAGTTAAATTGGAATGGTACAAATTTCACTTTAACAGATTTACATACTGGAATGAATAAAGGAAATAATCAACTTGCTGATAATGTATTTAGAACCGATGCTCCTTATGGATATAAAAGAGATTTGGCGGGAGAAGGAAAAATAGTTTATAAAATTAATCCAAGAGAAGATTTTTGTGATTTCTCACCAGTCAGAAAACCATATCTTGGTCAAATTACATTGACTGGATATACATCTAGTGTAGAATTACCAACATCATATTTTAATTCTAATTTAGTTCCTTGGCAAGTTTATGATTCATTAACCGGAATATTTATAGAAGATTTTGGATTAGAAGAAAAAGATTGGTCAAGATCATTGTGGGGTTTACTTGGATTTTCATATAGTCAATTTCATAGTAGCACTAATACAAGATTATCTACTGTAGATTTTACAAATATAAATGATTTATCAGTTATAACAACAAATGCTGAAATAAATGAAGGAGATCAAAAAATATATACTCAAAATTCTTTTGGTGTTCCTTTATTTTATAATAGATTACCATTTGGTGGAACTATATTAGATAAAAATGGTGCGAAAGCAGTAAGATTTTATCCAGAAATTGTTCAAGAAACACAAAGTGTTGAGATCATTGCTGATAATTTACCAACTAGAATGATTCGTGGATACTATACAATTCGTAGTAATATTTTACAAGATACTCCATTTGTTGGTGGAAAAGTAAATAATACAACTATGCCAATCATTGGAATTGTTAATAAAATAAATGGAACTGGTGATTTTTATTCTCAAGAAGAGAGTTCATTAGAATTTACTGTAACTAAACCTTTGAGACTTGCAAGTATAACAACTAGTGTTCATGATCCAGATGGAAGTTATGCTCGGTGTAGTGAACAGTCAACAGTATTATTAAAAATACAAAAACCCAGAAGTGTAGTATTTAATGTTCTGGAAGAAATATTACAAGATGAAAAAAATAAAAATTTACCAAAATTATAATTAAAATATTTTATAATAATATTATATATAATTAAAAATGTCTATCAGAAGTGATGTTAAAAAAGAATTATCAAAGATTGGTCGTGCTGATCTAAAGATGAAAATATCACATGCAATTGCTGATATTGATGATGAAGAACCAACAGTAGAAAATGTTGTTAATTATTTGTTAGTAAAATATCCCAAAAAAAAAATATATGCTAAAAATATTATTGTAGATAAAAATGCCAAGTTATATCACTCTTGATTTAAAATCAAAAGATTATGAAAAGATTTTAAATATAGTTAAAAAGCATGATGATGAATTATACAAAAAAATATTAAAATGTAGAGATGATAATTATATTCCCAAAACAAAAGAATATTTTGAGTATTATGAAGATTATTCATCTGGTGAAGAAGAAGATGTTGTACCAGTTAAAGGTAAAGATGGTTTTTGGGAATTAGCGTGATTCATTACAAGTTCATATTTTTCTGGAAACTTTTCTATGAATTCATCTAATCTATCCCTTTTTTTGTAATATTTATATGAACTGCGAGCATTTAATAATGTTTTATTTTTTTCATAATCATCCTTTTTTGTTTTTTTATATGCCTTATTTTCATGATAATGCTTCTTTGCTCTTTCTCTATTTTTCTTTTTAAATTCTTCAGTATTCTTTATTTTATCATAATATGCCTTATTTCTTTCTCTACTTTTTTTGTAAAATTCCAGAATATAATTTAGTTCTGCTTCGGTATAATTATTCATATTAATTTATATTGTATATTATATAAAATAAATTTTTAAATGCTCTTGGAATTAATTATTCTCTTTGAACATATATCATTGCTCTTGATGGTTCGGGCACCGATTGAGCAACGACAACTTGCTCTTGTTCCATATTGTTTTTTAAATATCTTAATGACATTATCAATGTTAAAATACTACCACCGCTAAAACTTAAACCACACATCAAAACAATATCTAGTGGTGTAAATATCATTTGCCAAGTATATTTGATAATATATTTTTAAATTCCGGTGATATTTCTACTTTAACCTTTTTATCATCTGTAGCAAATTGTAATTTATCTATTGTATTACCTTCATGCTGAACACAAACCATTATTTTATCAATATCAGTAATTCCAACATTATTTTCATTTTTATAAAATAAATGACCACCTTCTCCTTGAGATGTATTTCCAAATTTTGGTGAAGCATTGTACCATTTTTTAGTCGCCATGATTGTTGCTTCATGAATGAGTTTTATATTATCTCCACAATTAATTGCATAAACTCCAAAATCTTTATCTGTCATACAAAAGAGCATTTTATCACTACCAGCACAACCATATTTATTTTTCTTCATATTTTGTTGTAATACTTCATAACTATGTGATATTGCTGTTGGGAAATATACATCGTCTGAATCCATAAACATAAATATCTTTGTTTTACATGCTTTAATTAAATCATGTCTTTTCTTTCCAATACTTCTTCTAGTTTTTCCATAAATATAATTAACTTTAATTGGAGCAATCATTTGCTCAAATAATTGTAAATCAGTAATGAACTTGTCATCGCTCTGCTCGGTATCATCGTCAATTACAACGGTGAGAAGGGAATGGGGGTAGAGTTGCGACTTTAAGTTCATTACTAATAAAGGTAAAAAATTCTGTCTTTTCCAGACTGGTACAAGAATACTTATTTCTGGTAAATTACTCATTTACTATAAAAAAATATATTTATTTTTGATAATAACCCCAAATGATTCCGCGACCAATTCCAAAATCTTTTTGTCCAACTCTGACAAAATCGGGATTCGCATTCACTGCTTTCATTACATTAATATTCCATTTTCTAATCCATTCTTCTTTAACAACATAATCATCTATAATTACTAATGTATTTTCATCTGCTAATCTTTTACAATTTGCTA
>Ga0208794_1000525_pt1 | contig 24061 bp, 21 predicted proteins | sample 32_taG_FD_184106 | JGI IMG/M metagenome (GOLD analysis project Ga0208794, IMG submission 184106) | Marine viral communities from the Gulf of Mexico - 32_GoM_OMZ_CsCl metaG (SPAdes) (version 2) | ecosystem: Environmental > Aquatic > Marine > Oceanic | place: Atlantic Ocean: Gulf of Mexico... | reverse complement strand
ACGGGAATGTTGAAGATGCCGATAGCAACAATGGCATTGGTTTCCCCAGGTCCGGCCAGCGCCGCGATCAGAATGGCCACGATCACCGCGGGAAAGGCAAAGGTCAGGTCTGAAAAGCGCAGCACTAGCCATTCCACCAGCCCGCCCCAGGCCACCGCGGCCAACCCAAGCGGCACACCGATACCAACGCCGATCAACACGCCCAGCGCCGCCACGACAAAGCTGGTCAATGTACCCCGCATCACCAGCGAAAGCATGTCCCGGCCCAGATGGTCGGTGCCCAGCCAATGATCCGCCATTGGTCCCAGGAAGCGCCGGGCAATGCTGATCTGCTCGATGGGGTAGGGCGTCCACCACAGCGACACCAGGCCCAACAGGGCAAACATGGCTGCCGCCGTCAGTCCGACAGCCAGGCTCGGATGCCGCAGGATTTGCCGCCAATTCATGCGTCACGCCCCTTCAGCCGCGGATCGACCAGAGCATAGGCCATGTCGACGATCAGCATCGTGGCCGTGGTGACGACCACCAGCACGATTGTTGCCCCCCGCACCAGAACCAGATCACGCTCGGAAATCGCGGTGAAGATCAGTCGGCCCAGGCCGGGCAGGAAGAACACATTCTCCACGATGACGGTGCCGGCGATCAGATAGGCAAATTGCAGGCCCAGAATAGTCAGCACAGGCAAAAGCGCATTGCGCACGCCATGCCGCCAGATCGCCTCTCCCTTGGTCAGGCCCTTGGCCCGCGCCGTGCGGATGAAGTCCTGTTCCGTCACGTCCACCAGCGCCGTGCGCATTACCCGAGCCAGAATGGAAGCTTGCGGCAGGGCCAGCGCCAGCCCCGGCAGGATCAGCGCGCGCGCCGCTGCGCCCGCATCCTCGTGCCAGGGCACAAACCCCCCGGTGGGCAACCAGCGCAATCCCACCGCAAAGACCAGCGTCAGCAGCATGCCGAACCAGAAATTGGGGATCGCCACCCCGGTCTGCGCCAGTATCATCAGCGCGGTGTCGGTCGCCTTGCCGCGCCGCATCGCCGCCAAAATGCCGATCGGAAGTCCGACCACTACCGAAACTACCATGGCGATCAGGGCCAGCGGCAGCGTCACCGCCATGCGCTCGGCGATCAGCTCGGCAACCGGCAGCCTTTGCGTGGTCGAGAGCCCGAAATCGCCCACCAGCATGCCCCCGACCCAGCGCAGGAACCGCTCAAGCGCGGGCGCATCGAGCCCCATCTGCACCCTCAGTGCGGCGACAGCCTCAGGGCTGGCATTGATCCCCAGAACGAACCGCGCCGGATCGCCGGGCAGCAGGTCGAGCAACAGGAAGATGATCAGCGCCGCCACGAACAGCGTGGCCACAAACCCGGCAATGCGGCGGACGAGGAAGAGGGTCATGCCAAAGACACCCCCCACCCGGCCTCCCCCCGCCAGGGGGAGGGGCGCTTTCGCGTTAGAATCTGAAATCTATAGCACACGCCGACCAGTCCCTCCCCCCATTGGGGGGAGGTTAGGTGGGGGGCTTTGACGGGGATAAAGCTATTCCACCCAGCGGATATCGCGCAGCACCACACCCTCCACGGGCGCATTCTGCCACATGCCTTCGAGCTTGGCGTTCCACACCCCGGTCTGGGCCAGTTCGAACAGGTAGCCATTGACGGCGTCCCGCGCGATGATCGTCTGGATTTCCTGCGCGATCTCCAGGCGTTCGGCCTCGTCAGTCGTGGCATTGAGCGCCTCGTTGAGGGCCTGAACTTGCGCGTTGTCATAGCCGAAGTAGTAGTCGGGGTTGGCATAGATGCCAATATCGAACGGCTCGACATGGCTGATGATGGTCAGGTCGAAATCCTTGTTGGCAAACACATCTTCCAGCCACTGCGCCCATTCCATGTTGATCAGCTCGAGCTCGATCCCCACTTCGGCAAACTGGCTGGCAATGATCTGGCCCGACAAGCGCGCATAGGCCACCGGCGGCAGCTTCAGCGTCGCGGAGAACCCTTCCGCGTGGCCTGCCTCGGCCAGCAACGCCCGCGCCGCCTCCGGATCATGCGGATAGGTGTCGGTCAGCTCGAGATAATAGGGATGGTGCGGCGCAAAATGCGTGCCGATCGGCACGCCATAGCCATAGGTTGCCCCCTCGATGATCTCCTGCCGGTCCAGCGCATGCGCCATCGCCTGACGAACCTTGAGATCAGAGAACGGTTGTTTCCTGTTATTGGTGGCCAGGATCGTTTCGCCCTCGGTCGACCCTACCAGCACCTTGAACTGCGGATTGTTCTCGAACACGGCCAGCGCCTCGGCGGCAAAATTGTTCGTGCCATCCACATCGCCGGCCAGCAGCGCATTGGTGAGCGTCGCCGTGTCGGAGATGAACACATAGGTGGCCTTGGTCAGGGCAGGCTTTTCTCCCCAGTAAGGCCCGTATTGTTCCAGCACCACCCGGCTGCCGCGGTCCCACTGAATGAAGGCAAAGGGACCCGTGCCGATGGGCTCGGCACCATTGTTCTCCGCGCTTTCCGGCGCCACGATCACCGCGTCGCCGCGCCCCAGATTGAACAGGAACAATCCATCCGGCCGCGACAGGGTAAATTCCACCGTCATCGGGTCGATCACGGTCACCGCCGAAATCGGCGCATAAAGCGCCTTTTGGGCATTTACGCTGTCCTCGGCCAGCAGCCGGTCAAAGCTGAATTTGACGTCCTCGGCATCGAAGGCAGTACCATCGTGAAAGGTCACGCCCTCATTGAGTGCAAACCGATAGGTCAGCCCGTCTTCCGAAATGGTCCAGCTTTTCGCCAGCCCCGGCAGCACCGCCCCGGTCTGGTCGATCCGCACCAGCCCCTCGAAAACGTTCTGATACACCACCACGTCGATGGCTTCGGCTGCTCCGGCAGTGGGGTCCAGGGCAGGGGGTTCCAGCGCCACGCCGATGCGGATTTCGGTCGGCTGGGCCAAGGCCGGCCCGGCCATCAGCAGCAGGCCCGCCACCGTCAGCGCCAGTGTGTTGCGTGCAGTCATGGTGGTCTCCTCCATCGTGGCCAGATGGCTTCAGCTATAGAGGAAGTGCGCGCCCTTGCGTAGCGGGGGCTACTCGGCTTCCTCGGCATTTTTGATTATTGGCCGCTCGTCGACCAGATCGGCTGGTATTTTGAGCGTGAACAGCATGCCCTCCGGTCCTGCCGGATCCACGGACAGTGACACCGCATTGACCGCGAGCAGCGACCGGGTCAACGCCAGGCCCACGCTCGAGCGGATCGGCGCCAGCATCCGCCCATTGCGCCCCACGCCATCGCGGAACACCACGAATCTCTCGGCCATGTCCACCGCGTTGATCGAGCTGTCCCGCACATGAATGGCAATCGAGCCATCATCATGCCGCTGGGCAGAAATCACCACCGCGCCCCCCATTGGCGTCTGGTCGATGGCGCTGGCCAGAAGGTTCAACACGGCCTGCGCCAGTGAGGCTCGGTCAGCCGTCACGCGCGGCAGCATCTCGGAAATCGCATTGCGCACAATCACCCTGGCGCCATTGGCCTGGCCGCGGATGCGCCGCACGCATTGCTCCAAAAGATCCGTCAGATCCAGGCTCGCGCGCTGCGGCAGATAGCGCCCGTCGCGCAACCGCGCATAGTCATCCAGCTCGTCCACCAGCGCCGAAATTTCCTGCCCGGCCTGGGCAATGTCGTCGGCATAGGCGGCATATCGCTCATTATCGAGTTCGCCAAAGGCCTTGGACCGGATGATGTCGGAAAAACCGATAATGGTATTGAGCGGGCGGCGCACGCCACGGCTGATCCTGCCCAGTAGCGCCGGGTCGATATCGTTGGCCGATCCAACCCGGGCGGGACTGGTCTCACGCGGTTTTACCAGGCCGAAATAGCCCGAAACGACTCCGGCCTGGCCCAGTGCGAACAACAGGATGTCGGCCCTGCCATCCGCAGATCGCAATGTGAGGCACGGCCGGGCGGTTTCGGCAAAGCGGGCCGGCCGCTCAAGAAAGGCCCGCAGCGCAACCGCGTCATCCTGCCCGACAAGCGAGGATAGCGGTCGCCCCGTCATCACCTTCCCGCCGCCCAGAAGCGAGGTTGCTGATGCGCTGGCCGCGCTCACCATGCCGTTGCGATTGGCCTCGACAAAGCCGTCGCCGCGGATATCGGCAAAGGTTTCGGCAAAGGCCTTCACTGCCTCCTCGTGGCCGGTGCGGACCTCGGTCGTGCTGGCCGACAGCATCAGGGCAGGGCGCCCATGCCAGGAGATCGACTGCAGTCGCGCTGTCACCGGCACCAGCGTGCCATCGCGCTGAACCAGATGGTTGACCGGTCCCGCCTCCTGGCCCTCGGCCCCCAACACCGGAAAGATGGCGCTCAGCCCGGCCTGCCGCAGGCTCTCCACGGAGTCATAGCCTACCATTTCGGTAATCGCGCGGTTGGCAAACAGCACCTGCTGGTCGCGGAACACCAGAATGCCCAGGGGCAGCCGGTTGAGCACCAGCGTTTCGCCACCCAGATTGACCAGGGCGCCCGATCCGCTGGCCGGTAGAGTGCTGGGCGGCGCGGCGGATGCCGACGGCTCGCTGACCTGCTGTTTCCGCTCGCCCACCCGGTCATTGAGAATGCGCGAGAGCTCATCGAAATTATAGCGCGACACCCGCTCCACCGTTTCCGGATCGGGTTGCGTGTCGTCTTCCGGTGCCGGCTCGGCGGCCTCGCCACTGCCCTGCGCTGGGGTAAAGCCGCGGCCCGTGACCTTGTAAAAGGTGGTCACTATCTTTTCGATCGGGTCGGCCTCTGGTTCCGCGCTCTGGTCCACAGCTGCGACCGGCGGTGTGTCATCGGCCTCCGTCAGGGGGGCGTACAATGCCTCGTCCTCGGCGAGCCGGTCCACCAGCGCACTCAACCGATGCGAGTCCTCGACCTGACCTTCCTGCGCGGCCTCGGCTGCATCCTCGGCGCCGGCATCCCCCCCCAGCGCGTCGCGTTCGCCCTGCAGGCTCTGTTCCGTCTGGATGGCGGCAATCGCCTCGAATATACCGGCCGGCACGGCGGAATCGGGTTCGGGCGTTTCACCCGGTCCTTCGTCCTGCGGGTCTGACCAGCGTTCCGGATGATCCTGTTCCGGGTCAGGACGATGCGGCTCGGCCGGTTTGTAAGCCGTTTCGGCGTCGCCGTCCTGCCAGTTCTGCAACTCGCGCGCATAGGCTTCGTCCGCCGCAATGGGTGTGGTCTGGACCGCAACGATAGGTGCTGCCTCGTCTTCTATGGCGGGCAGTTCCTCTGCGCGACCGTCGGCGTTGACCACGTCTTCGGCCTGCTCGTCCTGCACCGCTCCCGCTTCGTCCGGAGCCACGGCAGTATTTGCGTCGCTCGCTGCCTCCAGCACATCCGCCGGAATGGGGTCGACCCCCACGATGAGCAGGACCGGCTCGCCATTCTCCCAAACCAGCGGGGTTGCCGCGCAGGTCGCCGACGCCGGCTTCTCTCCGGCCAGGAACTGAATGCGCGCCAGGCTGGTACGGCCGGTCGAACCTAGCCGGACAATGCGCGCCACCTGTCCCTTGATCGGCACGGCAGGCGCTGCGCGCTTCAGCCCATATTTCTTGACCTTGGCCAGGAACAGTCCGGCAGCCGCATTGGACCAGATGAGGCGGCGCCCGTCCTGGGACCAGAGCCATGCCGGACGTGAATCAGCCGCATGCTGCTGCACGCGGCGCGCATCGGGCAATGTGTTCCAGCGGTCATCCATGGACTGCCTTTGTCTGGTCGCGACGTCGTTGGTCTGTGCCATTCCGGCACAAACGTCCGAAGTTCCTTAAGTGTTCTTCAATATAGTGCGGCGGCGGGCGAATCCACCCCGACCATGCGGCGGGCAGGCCCAATCGAGGGCAATGGTTAAGTGCCCTTTCCTAACGATTGGTCACGAGCCCAACCAAATTCGCCGTTGACAGGGGCTTTTCGGCGCTCTGTCCACAGTGCAAAATCGGTGCTTGTCATAGCGATCATCTCGACCTATGTTCCGCCCGCTTTCGGATGCCGCCCCCGGGCAGTGCTCCGTTGCGGTTCCTGCCGCCTTAGCTCAGTTGGTTAGAGCGCTAGATTGTGGATCTAGAGGTCCCCCGTTCAATCCGGGGAGGCGGTACCACCTCCCTCTTAATGCTATCCAGCCACTACCGGGCCAGACGCAGGGCCGAGAGGTCGTTGGCAATTTCCTCGAATGTCGACTTGAGCTGGCTCGGCGAAGTGGGAAACTTCGCATTCGCGGCCACGGTCGCACAATTGGTCAGCATGGCGCGCACGGTTTCCGGCGTGCTCTGCGAAACGGTGTCGGTGGCCAGGCCGATCGTGTAGATCGAGATGCCTGTGGCCTTGGCATTGGTGCAGCTGTCGAGCGTGCGCTGGTTCATTTCCGCGACCAGCGTGCTGTTGTTCACATTGCTGGGATTGCCCATGCGCGCGATGTTGCCGCCGCTGGTGGTGGTGTTCGACGAATTGCTCGAATTGTACTGGAAGCCATAGGCTGAGTGGTAGCAATTGCCGTTCAGCGAACGTTGTGTCGAGCCGCAGTGACTGGACAGATTATAGGCCGTGTTCTCGCCGTCGGTCATGATGATCATGACCTTGCTGGTCGCTTGGTCATAAGGCCCGCCTTCGGTGAAGGGCGCAGTCGGCGACAGGGCGCGGAAGCCCCAGATGGTGCCCATATGGATGTTGGTGCCACCTTCGGCCTGCATGCTGTCGATCGTGCTGATCACGCTTGCCGGATTGTCCGTCAGCGGCAAAATGGCTGTGCGCGTACAATCGGCATTGGGCCCGCGCGAAAACGAGCTGCCACTCACCCCGGCGTAATATTTGCACACGCGTTCCTGCAGCTCGCGATCGCTCAACCCTTCAGGAACATAGCCCCCTCCGACGCAGCTCCGGGTACGGGTCTGATCGGTGCCGCCCGACCAGTTGGACCATGAGCTCCAGTTGCGGCAACTGCAGCTGTCAGCATGCGCTCCATAAATCCCCTTGGCGAACTTCGATGAGTTCAGAAAATTGGTGGGTCCGACGGTTTGGGCCGGCTGCGTGGTTGCACCGGTACATCCCCACCGATTACAGGTTCTGGTCTGGCTCTGGCTGCAGGTTGTCGAGCCTTGGGCCGGCCGGTCACAAATGGCCGGACTGTCATTGATGTAGCTGTTGGCGCCGACGCCATCGACCATGTCGGGCGAGAACAGCGGCGCAAAAAGCGTGTTCCCTGTCGTAGGCGCGGTATCGTCGGTGTCCAGATACTCCGATGGGGTCGTACCAGTCTTGATATGCGGCCGCGCCACCACGCAGCCGCGCCAGGCCTCTCCCGTCGCTGCAAACAGTTCAAAGCTATTGGGAAAGCTATAGCCCGGCAGGCTCAGTGCGCCGGTGCTGTCGTCATCGTCATTGTCCATATTGTCATTGCCAATGACGGAATTGCCATATCGGTCTATCCAGCTCGCATTGGCATTGCCGGCGCCCACATTGACATACATGGTGAAGGGCACGATCCCGACCTTGACGTCGTCGACCAGCGAGGCACCGGGCGCGGCTACGCAGGTGTTTCCGCTGTCGACCGTGTCGGTGTACATCAGGATATTGGTGGCGCATTTTGCCGCCGCCACCAGATTGGTCATGCGGCTTTCCCTGGACATCGACCCGGAATTGTCGAGCACCATGATCACCTCGAGCGCCAGCTTCTTGCGGGTTGCTTCGGCAAAGAAACTGGCCCCGATCTGCTCGACGCCTACCAGTCGCACGAACATGGTGGGCATGGTGAAATTGCCCCGAAAATAGAGCGAACCTTCGACCGGGTCGGCCACCACATCGGTGATTTCGATGCTGTCCACCACCCGTGTGTCGGCCACATGCTCCTTGACCAGCGCCAACGCGGAGGCCCTCACCACGTTTTGGTCATAGCTGGGCTTGAAGATCTCCGGCTGCAGCGCCAACGCAGCTGCGTCCAGCGCCAGTTGCGCGCGTTGCCGAGTCTGCTCGAGCGACACATAGTCCACCGTCGCGCCCCCCAGCGCGATCAGCACGATGGCCATCAGGCCGAACAGCACGGCAAAAACGCCGCTCTCGTCCTTGGCAAACCGTTTCAGCAGTGGAACAAATTGAGTCATGAATGCACCTTGTTCGCGCCTATAAAACCAGTGGCGCGGCGGCACTTTCCCGCAAACTCGTTAGGAAAACACAACCACCTTGGTGTTCAGTTGCACGCGGCCGTAAAGATCAATCACATCTTCATTGGTCATGCGGATACAGCCCGAGGACACGTTCTGGCCAATAGACCAGGGCTCATTGGTGCCGTGGATGCGATAGAGCGTCGAGCCGAGATAGAGCGCCCGCGCACCCAGCGGATTGTTTATGCCGCCCGGCATATGGGCGGGCAGGCCGGGCTGCCGTTTGCGCATTTCGGCCGGCGGCGTCCAGCCGGGCCATTCGGCCTTGCGGCTGACGCGATGCGTGCCGCTCCACTCGAACCCATCGCGGGCGACCCCGATGCCATAGCGCAGTGCCCGGCCGTCCCCGAGCACGAAATAGAGGAAATGATCTCGCGTATCGACCACGATCGTGCCGCTGCGCTCACTGGTGGCATAGGGCACCACCTGCCGCAGATAGACCGGCGACACATGCACATTGGCCTGCAGGGCCAGCGCATGGCGCGGGCGCCCCTCGGTAATGGTCACGCCCGGCGGCGGCGCAAAGCGCCAGCCGGGGCGGAAGCTTTCGGCCTGGCTTGGTAGAGCGCTGCCCAACAGCGCGAAAACAGCCAGCATGCTGGCCAGCGTGGGCAAGGTCGGGTTGGTCATGGCCTGCATTCCCCAAAAAAATGCGTTGGGCCGTATTTTCCCTCATCAAGGGCAAAGGAGTGGTCAAGCCACGTGGTTAATTGCGCGTGGGTGAAGACTGCTAATAAAGCGTTATCGCGCCCGTTCTGCGTCCAGGCCCGGGCGCTAGAGAAAGACAGAGCTGTCAAGCTCCTCGGCCGGCGGCAGCACGCGCCGCACCGCCATGCCCAATTGCTCGGTCGTGAACGGCTTGGCCAACACGTCGTTGACGCCCAGCTGCCTGGCGCGGGCAATATTGTCCTGCGAAGGATAGCCGGTCATCAGGATCACGGGCGTGGCGACCGGCGCCCCGAACCGGCTGTCGCGCAACACCTGCATAACCCCGGCCCCGTTGATGTCGGGCATGTACCAATCCATCAGCACGAAGTGGAAGGGTGCGCTCATCAGCTTGAGAATGGCCTCGGCGCCGTTCTCGGCCTCTTCCACTTCATTGATGCCCAGCTTGTTCAGGCCCACCGTGCAGATCGCGCGCGCATAGGTGTTGTCGTCGACCACCAGTGCCCGCAATCGTCCCGGAATGATCATGCCGCCTTGCCCCCAATGCTGCATGGACACCAGCGCCCGCCAAGGGCGCAGAAATCAATATGCCAGAATGCCGCCGTGCCGGCTGGATATCAGGTCGCTGCTCGCTGTCAATTCGGTAGGCTACCAAGCCCGATCCTCAGGCGTGTCTTCTGCGCAACACTCGGCGATACGTGCGGCAGACTGCCACATCTGCTCTTGCAGCTCACGGTTTCGTGAGGTACCGAGGTTTCGTCTGCAAAGCCAACCGAGGGAGGCGTTTAGTGTTCAAAACTGTAACCCGCCACTCGGGGCCAAATCACCTTCATCACGGCCACGCCACCGCGTGACCCACTGACGGTACCCTCGGCCGCCTCGCGGCTCGCGGACACCCCCAACTCTCCACCCTGAATCGCTGAACCGGGTCGTTCCACGCCCCGATTCCGCTGTTCTCCCGTCTTTTCACATCAGAGGCCGGCAGGGTGACCTGCCGGAACAACCAATGACTTCGAACGTGCTCAATGAGCGCAGCGTGGTGCTGCGTCTCGAATTCTCCATCGCCGATGCTGTCCAGCAGCGGGGTTTGATCCCCGTGCTGGGCGCGGCAATCCGTGCCTGGTGGGACCAATGGCCCGTGCGCTATCCTGAAGTTCCTGGCTATCTGCGCGAGGATGTTGGCCTGCCGCCCGAGGATGAATACCGCAACCTGTATTCCGTGCCCGCGCAGCTCTGGCAGTTCCGCCCGCCGGATCAGGACATCTCAAGATGAGAGAAGGATAGCCGGGGTTCGCCCCGGCTGTCCTTTCGGTTCGAACGGCCCGGCGAACTTATCCACGGTGCCGGGAAGCGCATCATACTGCATCCATCACTCCCGCGCGGACGGACTGCAGCGAACTTTGCGGGGGGAGCTGGTTGGGCGCTGGGTCGCTCCAGGGCCTGCCTGCTCGTTGGGTCGCCTTGCGACGAGCTATCAACAGGGGCCACACAGCAGAAGAAACCCACTTCGATCTGTCCCGACAGGGCAAATCTCCCCAGTGGAGAGATTTGAAGTGAGAAGGCCATGAGAGCTACGCTCGAATGGCGAGAGGCGGCGACGTCTCTATTCCTTAGTTTTACCGAGACGCACGTGCCTCGGAACGCGTCACTTGGCTCCACCCGACGGCTTTTGCCGCTCGGGCTATTGGCGCAACCATTGTCTCACTGGCTTTGATCGTCTAAGCAAACGACCGACTTTCCAGGGCGAAGAAATGACCGAAAAGACCAAGCTCATCACGCCCCGCCTGCCGCGCGGGTTCGAAGATCGCACGCCGGGCGAAATTGCCGCCGTCGGCGCCATGATCGACAAGATCAAGGCCGTCTACGAGCATTATGGCTTCGACCCCGTCGAAACCCCTCTGTTTGAATATACCGAGACGCTGGGAAAATTCCTGCCCGATACCGACCGGCCCAATGCCGGCGTCTTCTCCCTGCAGGACGATGACGAACAGTGGATGAGCCTGCGCTACGATTTGACCGCGCCGCTCGCCCGCTTCTTTGCCGAAAATTTCGAAACCCTGCCCAAGCCCTACCGCTCCTATCGGCAGGGTTATGTCTTCCGCAACGAAAAGCCCGGCCCCGGCCGCTTCCGCCAGTTCATGCAGTTCGACGCCGACACCGTCGGCGCCCCCGGCCCGGAAGCCGACGCCGAAATGTGCATGATGATGGCCGACGTCATGGACGCGCTGGGCCTCGCCGGCAAATACGTCGTTCGCGTCAATAACCGCAAGGTGCTGGATGGTGTGCTCGAGGCCGCCGGTGTCGCCAGCGATGAGCAGAAGCTGACCGTGTTGCGCGCCGTCGACAAGCTGGACAAGTTTGGCCCCGAAGGCGTGAAACTCCTGCTCGGCGCCGGCCGCAAGGATGAGAGCGGCGACTTTACCAAGGGCGCAGGCCTTTCGGACACTCAGGCCGCTGTTGTGCTCGACTATGTTGGCGGCAAGGCGCCGGCCGACAATGAGGGCGTCGCTGAGCTCGCCGCGATGCAAGGGCTGTTTGACGCCGCCGGCTATGGTCCCGACCGCATCAAGATCGACCCCTCCGTCGTCCGCGGCCTCGAATATTACACCGGCCCGGTTTTCGAGATCGAACTGACCTTCAAGGTGCAGAACGAAAAGGGCCAGGACGTGGTCTTCGGTTCGGTCGGCGGCGGTGGCCGCTATGATGGCCTTGTCTCCCGCTTCCGCCGCGAACCCGTGCCCGCCACCGGCTTTTCCATCGGCGTCTCGCGCCTCGCCAATGCATTGAAGCTCACCGGCAATCTTGGCGCCACCGAACCGGCGGGCCCGGTCGTCGTCCTCGTCATGGACAAGGCCGAGACCGCCCGCTACCAGGCCATGGTCTCCGAACTCCGCGAGGCAGGTATCCGCGCCGAAATGTTCCTGGGGCAGACCAAGAATTTCGGCAAGCAGGTCGCCTATGCCGACAAGCGCAATTCGCCTGCCGTCATCATCGAAGGCAGCCAGGAGCGCGAACAGGGCATTCTGCAAGTGAAAGACCTGGTCGCCGGCAAACAGGCCGCCCAGGCCATCACCGACAATGCCGAATGGAAGGCCGCCCGTCCCGGCCAGTTCGAGATCAAGCGCGAAGATCTCGTCTCCGCGGTCCAGAAACTGCTGAGCGAGCAATGACCAACGCCGCTTATCGCCGGTCCCAGCTCGAATCCCTCGTTGAAGCCCAGGGCGGTTGCCGCGCCACCCCGCCGCTTTTGCTCAGCGCCGATCCCTATTTCGATCTTGCCGGTGAGGAATTCGGCCGCCGCCTGCTGCTCACCACCGACGTCACCGGCGCCGAATACTGCCTTCGCCCCGATTTCACCCTGCCTATCGTCGCCGACTACATCGCCAATGGGGCAGGGGAGCCGGCGGCGTTTTCCTATCTCGGCCCGATCTTCCGCCAGCGCGAAACCGGCCCTGCCGAGTTCGATCAGGCAGGCATCGAGCTCCTGGCCCAGCCCGATGGCGATATCGCGCTCGATCAGGTGCTGACCTTCGCCCGCGCCGCGCTTTCGCTCTACGGCATCACCCCCAACGTGCGCCTGGGCGGCGTAGGCTTGTTCGAGGCCCTGCTGGCACAGGCCGATATGCCTGATGCCTGGCGCCCGCGCATCCGCCACCGCTTCGGCCATACTGAAGCCATGGACCGCTTGCTGTCCCGGCTCGAACAGGCGCCAGATCTGCCCCGTACCGAGCAGCCCAGCCGCGATGATCTGATCGAAGATGTCACCGCCCGCATGGTCTCGGCTGGCCTCAGCCTTTCCGATGGCCGCTCGCCCGGGGAGATCGCTGACCGCTATCTCGAACAGCAGGCGCTCGATGCGGCCCATGTTCCGGCCGCCACGTTGAAACTGCTGCGCGACTTTCTCGCCATCAAGGGCGACGCCCTCTCGGCCCTGCGCCAGGTCGAGGCGCTGGCCGAGCACCATCGCCTGTTTCTTGGGCCGCCCTTGAAAGCAATTCGGCGCCATCTCGATAGCCTGGGCGAAGCGCGCGTCACCTTCGACGCCAGCTTCTCGCCGCGTCTCGACTATTACACCGGCATCGTCTTTGAAATGCGCGGGCAGGGGGGCACCGTTCTCGTCTCCGGCGGTCAGTATGATCGTCTTCTCGAACGCCTCGGCGCCACCGCCCCCATCGCTGCCTCCGGCTGCGCCCTTTGGGTCGATCGCATGGAAGCGGAGTGGCCGAAATGACCATTACCCTCGCCGTTCCCTCCAAGGGCCGCCTTGAAGAACTGACCCGCGAATGGTTTGCCCGGCGTGGCCTCACCATCACCCGCCCCGGCGGCGCCCGCTCTTATCTTGGCGCCATTGAAGGCCTGCCCGATGTGACGGTCCGTTTCTTCCCGGCCTCCGAAATTGCTCGCGAACTCATCCGCGGCAATATCGATCTCGGTGTCACCGGGCGTGACCTGATCCACGAGACCAGCGAGGCCGGCCCGGCCGCTGTGGACTTCGCTCGCGATCTCGAATTCGGCCAGGCCGATGTGGTCATTGCCGTGCCGGAATCCTGGATCGACGTGACCCATATGCACGACTTGGCCGATGTCGCCTCCGACTTTCGCTCGCGTCATGGCCGCTGGCTGCGTATTGCCACCAAATACATCACCATCACCCGGCAGCATTTTGCCCGCGCTGGCATTGCCGAATACCGTATCGTTGAAAGCCTCGGCGCGACCGAAGCGGCGCCGGCCTCCGGCGTGGCCGATATCGTGGTCGACATCACCTCGACGGGCTCGACCCTGGCGGCCAACGGCCTCCGGGTCCTTGAGGATGGCGTGATGCTCAAGAGCGAGGCCAATCTCATCGTCTCGCGCACTGCGGATTGGACCGATGCGCGCCGCTCCACCTTGAACGACCTCCTGGGCCGATTGGGGAGCTAGTCAATGGACCTCGCCATTGTCATGCTGCTGGTGGTCTGCGCAGTGGGTCTCATCCTCTATGCCGGTTTGGCACGGCGCGACAGTCCCTCCGCGCCCCCGGCCGCGGACCGCTTTGAAAGCAATGATGGGGGCGATGGCGGCGGCGACGGCGGCGGGGACTGACGCGCCGTTGCATTTCTGGCCCAAATCACGGCACAAGGTGGTCACCGACAGGCGGGGGGCGCCGTGGCCGACGAACTTGAACTGACCATCCTCATGCCCTGCCTCAACGAGGCAGAAACTCTGGCCGTTTGCATCGGCAAGGCACGGGACTATCTGGCCCGGTCTGGTGTCGCCGGAGAAGTCGTGATTGCCGACAACGGCTCCACCGATGGGTCCCAGGCTATTGCCGAGGCCAACGGCGCCCGCGTCGTCAATGTCGAGCAGCGCGGTTATGGCGCGGCCCTCGCCGGCGGTATCGCAGCCGCCCGCGGCCGCTTCGTCATCATGGGCGATGCGGACGACAGCTACGATTTCGCCAGTCTCGACAATTTTGTGCACGAGTTGCGCGACGGCGCCGACCTGGTCATGGGCAACCGCTTTGCCGGCGGCATCGCGCCCGGCGCCATGCCCTGGCATCATCGCTATATCGGCAACCCGGTGCTGAGCTTTCTGGGTCGGCTGTTCTTCAAGACTCCCATCCGTGATTTTCACTGTGGTTTGCGCGGTTTCCGCCGGGACGCCATAGCTGCGCTCAATCTGCGGACCACGGGCATGGAGTTTGCCTCCGAAATGGTGGTCAAGGCGACGCTGGCCGGTCGCGATATTCGCGAAGTACCCACCACGCTCAAGCCCGATGGCCGTTCGCGCCCGCCGCATCTGCGCTCCTTTCGCGATGGCTGGCGGCATCTGCGCTTTCTGCTGCTGTTTTCGCCGCGCTGGCTCTTTCTCTATCCAGGCCTGGCCCTGCTGATCACCGGGCTGATCGTCGGGGCGGTCCTGCTGCGCGGGCCGGTGCAAATCGGCGGGCTGTCTTTTAACGTGCATACCCTGCTGGTTGCATCGCTCTGCGTCATCATGGGGACCCAATCGATCGCCTTTGCCATCATCGGCCGGCGTTTTGCGTCGCGCTATGGCTTCATTCCGCGCTCGGGTGCCTATGACACTTTCCTCGAAAGTCTGAGCCTCGAGCGTCTGCTGCTCTTCGCCATGCTTCTGCTCCTTGGTGGCATGGGCGCCATGGGCTGGGGTTTTTGGGAATGGGCCAAGCGTGATTTTGGCCCTCTGACGTCCTCGGCCACGTTGCGGGCCGTCATATTGGCAATGACGGCACTGGTCACGGGCTTCCAGCTCATGATGAGCGCCTTCATGTCTTCCATGATCAATATCCCCATTTACGAGCGGCGCCTGGCCGACCAGATCGTGCCCGATGATCATTTCCGCCGCCGCGCGGACCAGGGCAAATAGAAACCATCCAAAAATGCTCGACCCTCTCATTCTCCTGGCCCTGATGGGTGTCGGCATGCTGGCCGGTTTCGTCGACGCCATAGCCGGTGGTGGCGGTATGTTGACAGTACCAGCCCTGCTCTCGGCCGGCCTGCCGCCCGTGGCAGCGCTGGCGACCAACAAGATGCAGTCCGTCGTAGGCACCAGCATGGCTGTGCTGACCTATTGGCGGCGCGGCTATGTTGCGCTGTCCAGTCTGGTGCCCGCCATCGCGCTGACCTTTGCCGGCAGTTTCCTCGGCGCCCTCACCGTCAGCCAGCTCGATACTGGCCTGCTCGATGTTGCGGTGCCGGTCGCGCTCATCGCCATCGCCTTCTATTTCCTTTTTGCTCCAAAGCTTTCCGATGCAGACAAGGCGGCCCGCCTGCCTTTCGGCCCCTTCGTGCCCGTCCTCGGCTTTGCAGTAGGCTTTTACGACGGGGTGTTCGGGCCGGGCACAGGGTCCTTCTTCACGATCGGTTTTGTGCTCCTGTTCGGGCTTGGGCTGATCCGGGCCACCGGCAATACCAAGGTGCTCAACCTCATCTCAAATCTGGCAGCGCTTGTGCTCTTCATCCCCCAGGGCTACGTCGTCTGGCCCGTCGCCATTGTGATGGCGCTCGGCCAGATTATCGGCGGCTATGTCGGTGCCCGCACCGGCATCCGCTATGGCGCCAAGGTCATCCGACCGCTGGTGGTCGTCGTGTCCATCGTCATGGCCATCAAGCTGCTGTTCTTTCCGTAAGACGGCGACTGCCAGATCGCCGGGGTGTGGGAAGTCATAGTGCAAGACAAGACCCCGATCGGCCCGCAGGCCATCGGCTTCGCTTGGAGTGGACGTGTCCCGAGGCGCGTGCGTCTCAGTAAAACTAAGGAATAGAGACGTCGCCGCCTCGGAACGCCGGGTTTCTCCTGCTGTCGCGGCCCCTTTTGATCGCTCGTCGCAAGGTGGCCCGGTCAGCAGGCAGGTCCTGGAGCGACCCAGCACCCAACCGGCTCCTCCCGCAAAAGTTCGCTGCAGTCCGTCCGCGCGGGAGTGATGCGAGCATTATGCATCGGCGCCAGACCGCGGGGATAAGTGGTCTTGAGCCGTGTACCAGGCCTTCGAAGCGTTGGCCGGCGCGCCAGTATCCGGACAACGAAAAAGCCCCGGTGTTTCCACCGGGGCTTTCCACGAAGTTCGTGACTGGGAAGAGACGAACCTCGAAGCTTGTCGGAGTCGGCTGGATTAGAAATCCATGCCGCCCATGCCGCCCATGCCGCCGCCGCCCGGCATTGCCGGAGCGTCAGGCTTGGGGGCCTCAACGATGATGGCCTCGGTGGTGATCAGCAGCGAGGCTACCGAAGCGGCGTCTTCAAGAGCGGTGCGAACCACCTTGACCGGGTCGATAACACCCAGAGCAACCAGATCACCATACTCACCGGTCGCGGCGTTGTAGCCGAACGAGATTTCCGAGTTCTCCAGGATCTTGTCCACAACGACCGAGCCTTCGGCACCGGCATTGTTGGCAATGGTGCGAACCGGAGCCTGCAGGGCACGGCGCACGATTGCGATACCGGCTTCCTGATCGGCATTGGCGCCCTTGGACTTGATGTTGGCCGATGCGCGCAGCAGGGCCACGCCACCACCCGGCACGATGCCTTCTTCAACGGCGGCGCGGGTCGCGTTGAGCGCGTCATCGACGCGGTCCTTGCGTTCCTTGACTTCCACTTCGGTCGAGCCACCAACGCGGATCACGGCAACGCCACCGGCGAGCTTGGCCAGGCGTTCCTGCAGCTTCTCACGGTCGTAGTCCGAGGTGGTTTCCTCGATCTGTGCCTTGATCTGGCCAACGCGGGCCTGAATGTCGTCGGCTGTGCCGGCGCCATCGACGATGGTGGTGTTTTCCTTGGTGATCTCGACGCGCTTGGCAGTGCCGAGCATGTCCAGGGTCACGTTCTCGAGCTTGATGCCGAGATCTTCGGAGATCACCTGGCCGCCGGTGAGGACAGCGATGTCTTCCAGCATGGCCTTGCGGCGGTCACCAAAGCCCGGGGCCTTGACAGCAGCAACCTTGAGGCCGGCACGCAGACGGTTCACGACCAGAGTCGGCAGAGCCTCGCCATCGACGTCTTCTGCAATGATCAGCAGCGGGCGCTGGGACTGAACGACAGCTTCCAGGATCGGCAGGATGGCCTGCAGGTTGGAGAGCTTCTTTTCGTGCAGCAGGATGTACGGGTCTTCCAGGGTTGCCGTCATCTTTTCCGTGTTGGTCACGAAATAGGGCGACAGGTAACCACGGTCGAACTGCATGCCTTCAACGACATCGAGTTCGGTCTCAGCGGTCTTGGCTTCCTCGACGGTGATCACACCCTCGTTGCCGACCTTCTGCATGGCTTCGGCGATCATGTCACCGATGGAGGTCTCGCCATTGGCGGAAATGGTGCCGACCTGCGCCACTTCGGAGGACGAGGTGATGCCCTTGGCCGAGCCCTTGAGGCTTTCGATCACATCGGAGACGGCCAGATCGATACCGCGCTTGAGGTCCATCGGGTTGAAGCCGGCGGCGACGGCCTTGACGCCCTCGACGACAATGGCCTGACCCAGAACGGTCGCGGTGGTGGTGCCGTCACCGGCAACATCGTTGGTCTTGGACGCGACCGAACGCAGCAGCTGCGCGCCGAGGTTTTCGAACTTGTCTTCCAGCTCGATTTCCTTGGCGACGGTTACGCCGTCCTTGGTGATGCGCGGAGCGCCGAACGACTTTTCGATAACGACGTTACGACCCTTGGGGCCGAGCGTGACCTTCACCGCATTGGCGAGGACGTTGACGCCGCGCAGCATCTTTTCGCGGGCGTCGGTCGAGAATTTGACTTCCTTGGCGGCCATTTATGGCTCCTTGAGAATATCTGTTGAGTGGGAACGACAAAAAGACGTGAGAAGCCGGATCAGGCTTCGATCACGCCCATGATGTCGCTTTCCTTCATGATGATCAGGTCTTCGCCGTTGAGCTTGACCTCGGTACCGCTCCACTTGCCGAACAGCACACGATCACCGGCCTTGACGTCGAGGGCGACAACCTTGCCGCTCTCGTCGCGGGCGCCGGGGCCCACGGATACGATCACGCCCTCAGAGGGCTTTTCCTTGGCGGTGTCGGGGATGATGATCCCGCCTTTGGTCTTTTCTTCACTGTCGACGCGACGGACGACCACGCGGTCATGCAGGGGACGGAAGCCCATGTTTTGTTCCTCTTGGCATCATTTCTGAATGCAATTTCGGACCTGTTAGCACTCGCATTGAGTGAGTGCTAACAGGCTGACGGGGATATAGGGATCGAGCCGGTCCGGAGTCAAGGCGCGTGAACCGAAGTTTTCACTCATGCGTTAGCAAGCCAGCACGGCAAATCCGAGACATCGTCCAGCACAAGGTGATTCACATGGACCAGACGACCCAATCGACGCCCAAAATTGTCCCGGTGGCGGGGCGAGTGCATATCTCTTTCGACGATGCCGAGATCGTCAGCTCAACCAAGGCCATGCGGCTTGAGCGCGAGGGCATGGACTCGCAGATTTTCGTGCCGCTCGATGACGTTCATCCCGGCATTCTGGAGGCGTCCGATACCAAGCGCACGGATGCTGGCCCAGGGGAGGCACATTTCTATACGATCAAAACCCTGACCGCCAACGGCGCCGATGAGGCTTGGTACTATCCCTATGCCGAGGGCGACTACGCGCCGATCCGGGACATGCTCACTTTCGGCGGGAAACGCATATCGGTCCGCGTGACCCAGGTCTGACCCGCGCAAAGCTGCATATTCCCCCTTCCCCCCGTTACAAGTCTGGGCCATAAGCACAGCCATGAGCGAACAATCCTCTTTGCAGATCAAGCTGCGCCGCACCGGCGGCGTTGGGGCCAACACCAATTGGCATTGGGAGGTCCAGGAAGCCTCTGGCGCGGTCCTCAAGACCGGCAGCGCCGTCGGCCCTGAGCACAAGGCCTTTGCCACCGCCCGCATCGCCAAGGAAAAGCTGGAAGCTGCGGGCAAGTAGGCCCCGGACAGGACTGAGTTGACCGCGCCATCTGCCGAGCCTGCCGCCGCGACCGCTAAACGCGATTTGGGCGGCCCGTTGCGCGGCATTGCGCTCAAGATCGCCTCGGTCTGCTGCTTCGTGGTCATGGCCACCATGCTCAAGGCCACGCTCACCATTCCTTCGGGACAGATGGTGTTCTTCCGCTCCTTTTTCGCACTCCTGCCTGTCTTGGGTTATCTGGCCTGGAAGGGCAATCTGACGCGCGCTTTCCAGACCAAAAGGCCGTTGGGACACATCTTGCGCGGTCTGATCGGCGTGTCGTCCATGAGCCTGGGCTTTTTTGCGCTCACCCGCCTGCCGTTGCCCGAAGCAACGGCTATCGGCTACGCAGCCCCACTGATCATCGTCATTCTATCGGCAGTTCTGCTGCGCGAAAGCGTGCATGTCTTCCGCTGGACCACCGTCCTTGTAGGGCTGGTAGGCGTATTGGTCATTCTCTGGCCGCGCTTGACGGTATTCTCCGGCGAAACGCCGATGGGCGATGCTCAATCCATCGGCGCGATTGCCGCGCTCTTTGCCGCTGTCCTGTCTGCCTTCGCCATGCTGCAGGTGCGCACCCTGGTCCAGACCGAGCGCACCGAGGCAATCGTCACCTATTTCTTCATCAGCGCCAGCGTCATCAGCCTGTTCACCATCCCCTTCGGCTGGAGCTGGCCCACGCCTGAACAGGCCGCGTTGCTGGTCGGGGCAGGATTCTTTGGCGGCATTGGCCAGCTCCTGCTGACGTCATGCTACCGCTATGCCGACATGTCCGTCATTGCGCCGTTTGAGTACGTCTCGCTGCTGCTGACCATCATCATCGGCTTCGTCATCTTCGCCGATGTGCCGACAGCAGCCATGCTGATCGGGGCCCTGATCATTGTCGCCTCGGGCATTGCCGTCATCCTGCGAGAGCGCTATCTGGGCCTGGATCGTGCCAAATCGCGCCAGGCCAATACGCCCTAAAGCGCCATAATATCGTCGCGCTAGTTAGATGGTGCGGCTACCGCCGTCGCAACCAATGGGAAACCGATTTCGGGCCATTGGACGTTGTCCAGCTTTGGTGTGAGCACGGCGATTGCGAGAACTGCCGCTACGCCTGTCTTGAACCTCTTGGCTCTTCTGCGTTTTTGGGCGATGGTAAGCACTTGAATTCACCTTTGTTTTCAGGTGAATAATGCTCCTGTGCTGCGGCGGGTTGCATTGAACTTGTTCACGTTACACTGGGGCAGCATGGCACAAGCGGCGGCAATCATCTTTACGGTCCTGATGGGTGCTCTGGCCATCTTTCAGGCTGCGCTCATAGCAGGCGCACCCCTGGGACATTTTGCCTGGGGCGGGCAGCATCGCGTCCTGCCACGTCGCTTGCGCATCGGCAGTGCGGTGGCCATCGCGCTCTACGGGCTGTTTGCGCTTATCCTGATGATGCGAGCCGGCTTGCTGGCACCGTGGCCGGATACGAGCTGGATCACGTTCGCCAGCTGGGTCATCCTTGCCTACTTGGCACTGGGCGTGGTGATGAACGCAATTTCACGCAGCCTGCCCGAACGCCTCACCATGACACCCCTTGTTGTTGCGCTGCTGGTCTTGGCTCTGGTCGTTGCGACGGCCTAGCCGGCAGCGGCCATGTCAGCCCAGCTCTGGCGCTTGCGGTAGATGGTCGACGGACTGATTTCCAAAGCCGCCGCGGCCATGGAGACATTGCCACCGAAGGCAGTAATCGCCTCCTCGATGATGCGCTGCTCTTGTTGCCACATGGGCAGAACCGCGCGTCGCTCCACACGCGGTGCCTCCACAGGAGCGGGTGTGGCAACCCGCGATTCGATGTCGGCGGCCTCGATCATGTCGGTGGTGATTTCGCCGCCATCGAACATCACGACCAGCCGGCGCACCAGATTCTGCAATTGGCGCACATTGCCCGGCCAGTCTGCCGCTGTCAGCCGCTGTGCCGCCTCGGGCGAAATGCCGGCGAAGCTCTTGCGCTCCTCATGGGCGTAGCGGCTGAGAAAGTGCCGCGTGAGCAACATGATATCGCTCGGGCGCTGCCGGAGCGGGGGCAGATGAATGGGCAGGACATGCAGGCGATAGAACAGATCCTCGCGGAACTGCCTGTCGGCAATCATCTGCATCGGGTTGCGATTGGTTGCGCAGATCACCCGCACATCGACCTTCCGGGTCGCCGTCTCGCCCACGCGCGAGAGGCATCCGGTTTGCAGAAAGCGCAATAGCTTGGACTGCAGCGACAGGTCGAGTTCGCCCACCTCGTCAAGAAACAGCGTCCCGCCATCGGCGAGTTCAGCGGCGCCGCGCCGGTCTTCATGCGCCCCGGTAAAGGCACCGCGCATCACCCCGAACAACTCGCTTTCCATCAGGTCGCGCGGAATGGCCGCGCAATTGATCGCCACGAACCGGCTACCGGCACGGGGCCCCCGGCTATGGAGGGCTTCGGCGCAGACATCTTTTCCGGTGCCGCTTTCGCCGGTGATGAACACCGGGGCGGCGGACGCCGCAACGCGGCCGATCTGCTCATAGAGAAACTGCATGGCGCTCGAAGCGCCGACAAATCCGGCAAAGTCTGAAATTTCGGGTTCCGGCGTGACCTCGACGCCCAGCGATCGCGGGCGGCCATGGCGCTGCGCCAACTCGGCCAGCCGGCCGGCCAGCGCGCTGCCATTGGTGGGCTTGGCGACGTAATCATGCGCGCCGGCCCGCATGGCCCCCAGCGCGGCGCTCACCGAACCACTGTCTGCCACGGCCAGGACCAGTGCGCCATCGGCCAGGCGGACCAGCCGACTCATGGCGTCTTCCACCCTCGATGCCAGGTCAGACAGGCTATCGAGATCGCAGATGATGACGTCAAAACGCAGCTTGCGCAGGTAATCAGCCGCCTCCCGGCCGGCGGCGGCATGGGTGATTTGCGGCGCAACCAGCAGAGAATCGAGCAGTTCGGCGCTGGTCTGGCGGGCGCAGGCGGAATCGCTGTCGATCAGCAGAAGCCGGCCGCACAGCGTTTTGTCGCTTCCGCTGGTCTTGATCATGCGGCTATATACCTTGCTCCGTCCGCAACCGGACCGTTCTTGTCGTTCTCCCAAGTGTTGCGGATTAGGGTAAATATTCCGTTCTTGATCCCAACTGCCAAACAGCGTTTATCTCTGCGCCATGCGTGACTTGCCTGAACAGGATGTCTTTGAACCAATTGTGCGCGGCATCACCCAGTCCGGGGTGCGCCTGGCCAATGAACGCGCTGTTCTGAGCCTGATCGCCGGCATTCCTGGCGTTTCGAACGCCGATATTGCCCGCCGCTCGGGGCTGGGGCCGCAGACGACTGCCCGCATACTGGCCGAGCTTGAGGCTCGCGATCTTATCATCCGAGGTGAGGTTTTGCGTGGCCGCCGCGGCCAACCGGCGACCCCTTATCACCTCAACCCTCAGGGCGGGTTTTCGCTTGGCGTGGAAATCGGGTGGCGGCACGTCGAGGTTCTGCTGCAGAACATTGCCGGCCAGCCCGTCGGCGTTACCCGACGGTGTCATCAATATCCAAATCCCGATACCGTTTTTGCCGAGGTGGCGGCCGACATTGAGACATTGCTGTCAGGCCTGCCCAACGAACATCGTGCGCGTCTTGCCGGCATAGGACTGTCGACGCCGGGCAATTTCGGCCCATTGCTGGCTCATCTGGGCGCGCCCGAATGTGTCATCGATGACTGGGCGTCACTCAAGATCGGGCCGCGCCTGGCAGCTGAGACCGACCTGCCGGTGCTCTGGGTCAATGACGGCAGCGCAGCGGCCTGGCGGGAAATCACCGTTTTGCCCCCGCCGCGGCCCAAGGGTATCGCCAGCTTCTTTGTCGGGACTTTTGTCGGCGGTGGTATCGTGTCGGAAGGCAGCCTGGTCGAGGGCCCCTATGGCAATGCTGGCGATCTCGGCGCCATCGTGGTCCATGACCGGACCGGCAAACCGGCCTATTTGCATCTGACCGCTTCCCTGCACGCCCTCAATCTCAAGGCTATCGATGCCGGTTATACCGCGCCCGCAGGGTCTCCGCGCAAATGGGATTGGGACGGCATGGCGCCAGTGGTCTCGGAATGGCTGGACGATGCGGGGCACGCCCTTGCCCAGGCCGTACTGACCACTACGGCCATGACGGAGGTGGACGTCGTCACGATCAACGGCGACCTGCCCGAATCTATCCTTTCGCGCCTAGTTGAAACAACCACCGGTCACCTTGAACAGTTTCCGGTGCTGCTGCCCCATAGGCCGAGGCTGACCACCGGTCTTGGGGGGCCGTCATCCACATCCTTTGGCGCCGCCCAATTGCTGCTGTTCCGGCGGCATTTTTCGCGGGCCTGGGATCTGTTTGACCCCGAACAGGACAAATAGGCCGGGGAGAGCGCCTATGCGGCGCTTTTTCCCCATTGCCGGGGGTGCTAAGTAAATCAGGCCGAATCCCGGCGAATGACAAGGGGTTTCAGGGCTGCCCGTGCAGGCACTTGTATATTCGTTCATCGCGCTTTCCGCAGCCGGATTGGGGGCACTGGCCTATTTTGGCCTGACCTTCACCCCGGCCAATGCGATTCTGCTCGCGGTGGTCTTCGGTTGTGTCTGTGTCGTCCTGATGGAACGGGTGCTGCGCCAGCGCGCCGAAAACCGGCTCGAGCGGGCAATAGAGGATTTGTCCCGGCTGCTCTCGACCGATGCCCAGGCCGGCGCTGTCCTGGGGCAGAGGATCAACGCAATTGCGGACCTCAATCCCGGCCAGCGGCTTGAAACCG
>Ga0208794_1000522_pt1 | contig 24127 bp, 23 predicted proteins | sample 32_taG_FD_184106 | JGI IMG/M metagenome (GOLD analysis project Ga0208794, IMG submission 184106) | Marine viral communities from the Gulf of Mexico - 32_GoM_OMZ_CsCl metaG (SPAdes) (version 2) | ecosystem: Environmental > Aquatic > Marine > Oceanic | place: Atlantic Ocean: Gulf of Mexico... | reverse complement strand
GGTCGGCGCGCGGCGCTGGTGCTCGCCGGGACCGGCGTGTTCTGGGTGATCGCCATCGTCGCGGGCAACGCGTTCGACCTGCCGCATAGATGGCGCGGATTGTTCGACCTGATGGCCCTTGCCGGGTTCGTCATGGGATTGTGGATGACTTATCAAACCTGGCGTGCGCGCCGGGACGACGAAAGGTGAGCCGATGCTCAAGGATCAGGACCGCATTTTCACCAACATCTACGGGATGCATGACCGCACGCTGAAAGGCGCGCAGGCGCGGGGGCATTGGGACGGCACCGCCGGCATCATCCAGAAAGGCCGCGACTGGATCGTCGAGCAGATGAAGGCCTCCGGTCTGCGCGGCCGTGGCGGCGCGGGCTTCCCGACCGGCCTGAAGTGGTCCTTCATGCCCAAGGAAAGCGACGGCCGTCCCTCCTATCTCGTCGTCAACGCCGACGAATCCGAGCCCGGCACCTGCAAGGACCGGGAAATCATGCGCCACGATCCGCACACGCTGATCGAGGGCTGCCTGATCGCCTCCTTCGCGATGGGCGCGCATGCCAGCTATATCTACCTGCGCGGCGAATACATCCGCGAGCGCGAGGCGCTGCAGCAGGCGATCGACGAGTGCTATGACGCGGGGCTGCTAGGCCGCAACGCCGCCGGGTCGGGCTGGGATTTCGATCTCTACCTGCATCACGGCGCGGGCGCCTATATCTGCGGCGAAGAGACGGCGCTGCTCGAGAGCCTCGAAGGCAAAAAGGGCATGCCGCGCATGAAGCCGCCCTTCCCGGCGGGGGCGGGCCTCTATGGCTGCCCGACCACGGTGAACAACGTCGAGTCCATCGCCGTCGCGCCGACCATCCTGCGCCGTGGGCCGGAATGGTTCGCGGGCTTCGGCCGTCCGAACAACACCGGCACCAAGCTCTTCGCGATCTCGGGCCACGTCAACAAGCCCTGCGTCGTCGAGGAGGAGATGTCGATCTCCTTCAAGGAGCTGATCGACAAGCATTGCGGCGGCATCCGCGGCGGCTGGAAGAACCTGAAGGGCGTCATTCCGGGCGGCTCTTCGGTGCCGGTGCTGCGCGCCGAGACCATGGAAGACGCGATCATGGATTTCGACTGGCTGCGCGAACAGCGCTCGGGCCTCGGCACGGCCGCCGTCATCGTCATGGACCAGTCGACCGACATGGTGAAGGCGATCTGGCGGCTGTCGAAATTCTACAAGCACGAGAGCTGCGGCCAGTGCACGCCCTGCCGTGAAGGCACCGGTTGGATGATGCGGGTGCTGGAGCGGATGGTGCGCGGCGACGCGGCGATCGAGGAGATCGAGATGTTGCTCGACGTGACCAAGCAGGTTGAGGGTCACACGATTTGCGCGCTCGGCGATGCCGCCGCCTGGCCGATCCAGGGCCTGATCCGCAACTTCCGTGACGAGATCGAGGATCGGATCCGGGGCCGCGGCGTCGCGGCCACCATCGCCGCTCAATGACCGGGCGCGGCGCTCAACGCCGCACCGTTACCTGGCGCGACCAGGCGCTGAAGAATTTCGGCGTCTGGCTCGCGGTCTACCCGGCCGTACTGATCTCCAGCTACCTGTTCTCTTGGCTGGCACCGGGGGTCCCGCTCTGGCTGGAGATCCTGATTTCCACCGCCTTTACCGTGCCGCTCATCTCCTATGTCGCGGTGCCTTGGGTCGAAAAGCGTCTTGCCCATGCCAAGGGCGAGACCGCCGCCGAATTCAAGCATCAGGAAGCCGATCAGGCTGAGGGCGGCCCGCGCGGCTAGTCGGGCAGGGTTCCGCTCACCGAAAGACGCTCTCTGCAGCGTGATATTGAATAGCGCGTCTTCGGGTCCAAGGTCTCGCCCAGAAGCGCCGGCCGGAAAGAGCAGTTTCCGGAACCGGCCCGATAGGAGAGACCCGCATGACCATCCCCCATTTCGCGCGCACTGCCGCGCTGATCCTGGGCTTTACCATTGCCGCCGGTGCGACCGCCGCGCTGCCCGCGCTGCGCGACAACGCCAAGATCCGCGAAGGCCTGATCTCGACCGCGATCGCCTATGAGATCGGCCGCAAATGCGACAGCATCGACTCGCGCTGGTTGACCGGGATCGGATTCCTCAACTCGCTGCGCAGCCACGCGCTGGAACTGGGATATACTCGCGCCCAGATCTCCGCCTTCATCGATGACAAGGAAGAGAAGGACAAGCTCGAGGCCGAGGCGCGCGCGCTGCTGCGCCAGAAGGGCGGGGTCGAGGGCGATTGGGAAACCTATTGCGAGGTCGGCCGCCGCGAGATGGCGGCGGGCAGCCGGATCGGCACGCTGCTGCAGTAGGCATGTCGGGGCTGCGCCCGCGTGCCGCAGCCCCGAAGCCGCCCGAGGTCGGAAATTTCCCCGATCCGGCACGTGGATGCGCTGGCATCACCGGGCGAGCCGCGCTAGAACCCCCCTCGATCGCGGCCCCCGATCCGGGGACACGCGTCCGACGCGAGGAAAGGGGCGGCCTGCCATGTCCGATTTGCGCAAAGTCAGCATCGACGGAAAGGTCATCGAGGTGCCGGGGGCGATGACGCTCATCCAGGCCTGCGAGACCGCGGGGATCGAGATCCCCCGTTTCTGCTATCACGAGCGACTGAGCATCGCCGGCAATTGCCGCATGTGCCTCGTCGAAGTGGTCGGCGGCCCGCCGAAGCCGGCGGCCTCCTGCGCCATGCAGGTCAAGGATCTGCGCCCCGGGCCCGAAGGCGCCCCGCCGCAGGTCAAGACCAACTCGCCGATGGTCAAGAAGGCCCGCGAGGGGGTGATGGAGTTCCTGCTCATCAACCACCCGCTCGATTGTCCGATCTGCGACCAGGGCGGCGAATGCGACCTGCAGGACCAGGCGATGGCCTATGGCGTCGACTTCTCGCGCTACCGCGAGCCCAAGCGCGCCACCGAGGATCTCGATCTCGGCCCGCTGGTCGAGACGCACATGACCCGCTGCATCTCCTGCACCCGCTGCGTGCGCTTCACCACCGAGGTGGCCGGTATCTCGCAGATGGGTCAGACCGGGCGCGGCGAGGATGCGGAGATCACCTCCTATCTCGGCCAGACGCTCGATTCGAATCTGCAGGGCAACATCATCGACCTGTGCCCGGTGGGCGCGCTGGTCTCCAAGCCCTATGCCTTCAACGCCCGCCCGTGGGAGCTGACCAAGACCGAGACGATCGACGTCATGGACGCGCTCGGCTCCTCGATCCGGGTCGACACCAAGGGCCGCAAGGTGATGCGCATCCTGCCGCGCAACCATGACGGCGTGAACGAGGAATGGCTGTCGGATAAGGCGCGCTTCGTCTGGGACGGGCTCGCGCGCCAGCGTCTCGACACGCCCTATATCCGTGAGAACGGCAAGCTGCGGAAGGCCGACTGGCCCGAGGCGCTGGCCGCTGCCGCGGCGGCCATGAAGGGCAAGCGGGTGGTTGGCCTCGTGGGCGATCTCGCCCCGACCGAAGCCGCCTTTGCGCTCAAGCAGCTGATCGAAGGGCAGGGCGGCGTCGTCGAATGCCGCACCGACGGGGCGAAGCTGCCCGCGGGCAACCGCTCGGCCTATGTCGGCACGGCGCGGATCGAGGATCTCGACACCGCCAAGCATATCATGCTCGTCGGCACCAACCCGGCCGCCGAGGCGCCGGTGCTCAACGCGCGGATCCGCAAGGCATGGCTCGCCGGGGCGAATGTCGGCCTGGTCGGCGAGCCCGTCGACCTGACCTATGACTACACCCATGTCGGCACCGGCCGCGGGCCGCTGTCCCGGACCATCGAGCACAAGTTCACCCGCATTCTCGACGAGGACTCGGTCGTCATCGTGGGGCAGGGGGCGCTGACCGGCGCCGATGGCGAGGCCGTGCTGTCCTATGCGATGGAGCTGGCGAGCCGGACCAAGAGCAAGTTCATGGTCCTGCACTCGGCCGCGAGCCGGGTGGGCGCCATGGATGTCGGCGCCACCTCCGAGGGCGGCGTCGAGGCCGCGCTCGAGGGTGCCGAGGTGATCTACAACATGGGTGCCGACGAGATCGCGCTGCCTTCGGGCGCCTTCGTGATCTACCAAGGCAGCCATGGCGATCGCGGCGCGCATGCCGCCGACCTGATCCTGCCGGCCGCGGCCTGGGTCGAGGAGCAGGGCCTCTTCGTCAACACCGAAGGCCGTCCGCAGCTGGCGCTGCGCGCTTCCTTCGCGCCGGGCCAGGCCAAGGAAAACTGGGCGATCCTGCGGGCGCTCTCGGCCGAGTTGGGCGCGGTCCAGCCGTGGAACAGCCTCGCGCAGCTGCGCCAGAAGCTGGTCGAGGCGCATCCCCATCTAGGCCGTATCGACGAGGTCGCCGAGAATGAGTGGCAGCCGCTCGAACTGGGCACGATGGATGAGAGCCTGGGCGATTTCGACAGCATCGTCGCCGAGCACTACCTGACCAACCCGATCGCCCGCGCCAGCGAGCTGATGGGCGAGCTTGCCGGCAACGCCCGGGCCCGGCGCCAGCAGAAGATCGCGGCCGAGTGACGATGCGGGGCGCGCTCCTCCTGCCCTTGGTGGCGCTCGCCGCCGGCTGTGCCGAGGCGGACGCCTCGGCCGGGCGGGAGGGCGCGCCGCGCCACGACGGCGTCGAGACCCGCCTTCTCGACGGCGACCTGGTCAACTTCCACGTCGCGATGAGCGGCGGTGCCAAGGCCGAGGACGTGATCGCCTATGCGGAGTGCGCGGCGGCGCAATATGCCCTGATCCGGGGCTATGGCTTCGCCCGTCACGTCCGTACGCAACTCGATGAATCGGCTGGAAACTGGCGCGCCGATGCTGTTTACACCATCTCGCCGGCCCTGCCTGAGGGGCTGCGCACGATCGATGCCGAAGTCACCGTCCAGAACTGCGGACTGAACGGCATCCCGACGGTCTGAGGGAAGCACCATGGTCGAATTCTTCACCGAAACCAGCATCGGAGCCGTGCTGCTGATCCTCGGTCAGTCTCTGCTGCTGCTCGTGCCGCTGCTGGTCGCGCTGGCCTTCCTGCTGCTGGTCGACCGCAAGGTCTGGGCCGCCGTGCAGCTGCGCAAGGGCCCCAACGTCGTGGGGCCGTTCGGCCTGCTGCAAAGCTTTGCCGACTTCCTGAAATACATCGTCAAGGAAGTGGTCGTGCCCGCCGGCGCCGACCGCCCGGTGTTCTTCCTGGCGCCAATGATCTCCTTCGTGATGGCGGTGATCGCCTGGGCGGTGATCCCCTTCGCCGATGGCTGGGTGCTCGCGGATCTGAACGTGGCGTTGCTCTACGTCTTCGCGGTCTCCTCGCTCGAGGTCTACGGCGTGATCATGGGTGGCTGGGCCTCGAACTCCAAGTATCCCTTCCTCGGCTCGCTGCGCTCGGCCGCTCAGATGATCTCCTACGAGGTTTCGATCGGCCTGATCATCGTCGGCATCATCATCTCGACCGGCAGCCTGAACTTCGGCGCGATCGTTGCGGCACAGGACGGCGATTTCGGCCTGTTCAACTGGTACTGGCTGCCGCACTTCCCGATGCTGTTCCTGTTCCTGATCTCGGCAATGGCCGAGACCAACCGCCCGCCCTTCGACCTGCCCGAAGCCGAATCCGAGCTCGTCGCCGGTTACCAGGTGGAATATTCCTCGACGCCGTTCCTGCTCTTCATGATCGGCGAATACGTGGCCATCGTGTTGATGTGCGCGCTGGTATCGCTGATGTTCTTCGGCGGCTGGCTGTCACCGATCCCCGGCCTGCCCGACGGCGTGCTGTGGATGGTGCTGAAGATGTTCTTCGTCTTCTTCATCTTCGCCATGGTGAAGGCGATCACTCCGCGCTACCGCTACGACCAGCTGATGCGCCTGGGCTGGAAGGTGTTCCTGCCGCTGTCGCTGGCTTGGGTCGTGATCGTGGCCTTCCTCGCGAAATTCGAGGTCCTTGGCGGGTTCTGGGCCCGCTGGACCCTGGGAGTCTGAGCATGACGCAGATCGACTACACCCGCGCCGCTAAGTATTTCCTGCTGCAGGACTTCATGCAGGGCATGAAGCTGGGCCTGAAATACTTCTTCAAGCCGAAGGCCACCGTGAACTACCCGCACGAGAAGGGCCCGCTATCGGCGCGCTTCCGCGGCGAACACGCGTTGCGCCGTTACCCGTCGGGCGAAGAGCGTTGCATCGCCTGCAAGCTGTGCGAGGCGGTCTGCCCCGCGCAGGCGATCACCATCGATGCCGAACCGCGGGAGGACGGCTCGCGTCGAACCACGCGCTACGACATCGACATGACCAAGTGCATCTATTGCGGCTTCTGCCAGGAGGCCTGCCCGGTCGACGCGATCGTCGAGGGGCCGAACTTCGAGTATTCGACCGAGACGCGCGAGGAGCTCTACTACGACAAGGAGCGGCTTCTGGCGAATGGCGACCGGTGGGAAGCCGAGATCGCCCGCAACCTCGAGCTCGACGCGCCCTACCGCTGAGGAGCAGGCCGTGACCGATCAGAACCCCTTCGCGCAGATGATGAAGATGGGCCAGGACTGGGCCCGGAAGATGAACCCCGCGCTCGAGCACTTCACGCCGAAGGGCTTCGAGCAGCTCTGGCCGACCATGCCCAAGGAGATGATGGAGGCGTTCATGGGACGCACCCTCAACCCCGAGGGCCTCGACGCCAAGACGCGGCTGCTGCTGACGCTGACCGGTCTGACCATCCTCGGCGCGCAGGCCGAGAGCCAGGTCCGCCTCACCGTGCGCCACGCGCGCGAGGCGGGTGCCACGAAACAGGAGATCGCCGAGACCATCGCCCAGGCGGGGATGTTCGGCGGCGTGCCCGCGATGACCAAGGCGATGGAACTCGCCACCGAGGTCATGGACGAGGACACCGGAAAGGACACCGCACGATGACCGCCGCCGCCATCATCTTCTACCTCTTCGCGCTGTCGACCGTGGTCGGCGGGCTGTTCACCGTGGTTGCCCGCAACCCGGTCCATTCCGTGCTGTGGCTGATCCTCGCCTTCCTGAGTTCGGCGGGGCTGTTCATCCTGGTCGGCGCCGAGTTTGTGGCACTGCTCTTGGTGATCGTCTATGTCGGCGCCGTTGCGGTGCTGTTCCTCTTCGTGGTGATGATGCTCGACGTCGATTTCGCCGAGCTGAAGGCGGAGATGGCGAAGTACATGCCGCTGGCGCTGCTGATCGGGGTGGTCCTGCTGATGCAGCTGGCGCTGGCCTTCGGCGTCTGGGATTACTCGGAGGGCTATGACGAGCGCCTCGCCGCGCCCTTCATCATCGATGTCGAGAACACCCAGCTGCTCGGCCTGCTGATCTACGACCGCTACATCCTGCTGTTCCAGCTCGCCGGCCTCGTGCTGCTGGTGGCGATGATCGGCGCGATCGTGCTGACCATGCGGCACCGCAAGGACGTGAAGCGCCAGGACATTCTGGCGCAGATGTATCGCGACCCGGCCAAGGCGCTGGAACTCAAGGACGTGAAGCCCGGCCAGGGCCTCTGATAGACCGCGAACGGGCAAAAGCCCGGAGGGACAATGATGGACGCTTATCTCGCTGAAGCCCCGATAGGGCTCGAACATTATCTCACCGTCGCGGCGGCGCTGTTCGTCATCGGCATCTTCGGGCTGTTCCTGAACCGCAAGAACGTCATCATCATCCTGATGTCGATCGAGCTGATGCTGCTCGCGGTGAACATCAACTTCGTGGCCTTCTCCGCCTATCTGGGCGATCTGGTCGGACAGGTCTTCACGCTCTTCGTGCTGACGGTCGCCGCCGCCGAGGCCGCGATCGGCCTCGCCATCCTCGTCTGCTTCTTCCGGATCCGCGGATCCATCGAAGTCGAAGACGTCAACGTGATGAAAGGCTGAGGATCATGGAGACGATCATCCTCTTCGCGCCGCTGGTCGGCGCCCTGATCGCGGGCTTCGGCTGGCGACTGATCACCGAGGCCGGCGCGCAGTGGGTCTCGACCTCGCTGGTCGGTCTTGCCTGCCTGCTGTCGTGGATCGTGTTCCTCGGCCATGACGGGCAGATGGAGCAGATCCAGATCCTGCGCTGGATCGAGAGCGGCTCGCTCTCGACCGATTGGGCCATCCGGCTCGACCGCCTGACGGCGATCATGCTGGTGGTGATCAACAGCGTGTCGTTCCTCGTGCATCTCTACAGCTTCGGCTACATGGCGCATGACGAGAACTTCCGCCCCGGCGAGAGCTACCGGCCGCGCTTCTTCGCCTACTTGTCGTTCTTCACCTTCGCGATGCTGACGCTGGTGACCGCCGACAACCTGGTGCAGATGTTCTTCGGCTGGGAGGGCGTGGGCGTCGCCTCCTACCTCCTGATCGGCTTCTACTACCGCAAGCCCTCGGCCAACGCCGCGGCGATGAAGGCCTTCATCGTCAACCGCGTCGGCGATTTCGGCTTCGCGCTTGGCATCTTCGCGCTGTTCTTCCTCGCGGACTCGATCAACTTCTCCGACGTCTTCGCCGCCGCGCCGCAGATGGCGCGCACCGAGCTGAACTTCCTCGGGCTCGATTTCCAGGCGGTCGAGATCGTCTCGCTGCTGCTGTTCATCGGCGCGATGGGCAAGTCGGCGCAACTGCTGCTGCACACCTGGCTGCCGGACGCGATGGAAGGCCCGACCCCGGTGTCGGCACTGATCCACGCCGCGACCATGGTGACGGCCGGCGTGTTCCTGGTCTGCCGGATGTCGCCGATCCTCGAATTCGCGCCCGACGCCAAGTCGATCATCGTCTTCATCGGTGCCTCGACCGCCTTCTTCGCCGCGACCGTGGGTCTGGTGCAGAACGACATCAAGCGCGTCATCGCCTATTCGACCTGTTCGCAGCTGGGCTACATGTTCGTGGCCGCCGGTTCGGGCGTCTATTCGGTGGCGATGTTCCACCTCTTCACGCACGCCTTCTTCAAGGCGCTGCTGTTCCTCGGGGCCGGCTCGGTCATCCACGCGATGCATCACGAGCAGGACATGCGCAATTACGGCGCCCTGCGGAAGAAGATCCCCTACACCTACTGGGCGATGATGATCGGCACGCTGGCGATCACCGGCGTCGGCATTCCGCTCACCCATTTCGGCTTCGCAGGCTTCCTCTCCAAGGACGCGATCATCGAGAGCGCCTATGCCGGTGCCACGCCCTATGCCTTCTGGCTGCTGGTGCTCGCCGCCGCGATGACAAGCTTCTATTCCTGGCGCCTGATCTTCATGACCTTCCACGGCAAAGCGCGCGGCGATCACCACACCCACGACCACGCCCATGAAAGCCCGGCCGTGATGCTGGTGCCGCTCGGCGTGCTATCGCTCGGCGCAGTCTTCGCCGGCATGCTGTGGTACGCTCCCTTCTTCGGCGACGAGGCGCGCGTGCAGCGCTGGTTCGGGATGCCGGTGACGGCGGCGGCGCATGGCGCGGTCGAAGAGGCGCATGGTCCTGTCGACGCGGCGACCGAGCTGGCCGAGGGCGATCTCGACCACGCCGCCGAAGCGATCGTCGAGGAGACGCTGGTCGAGGGCGAGCATGCCGACATGGGTGAGGTGGCGCATGCGCCGACCGCGGCCGAGGTCGCCGTGGCCCGTCCGGGGCAGGGCGCGATCTACATGGCGCCGGGCAACGACGTCATCGACGAGGCGCATCACGCCCCCGTCTGGGTCAAGGTTTCGCCCTTCGTCGCCATGCTGCTGGGCCTGAGCCTCGCCTATCTGATGTATATCCGCAGGCCGGATCTGCCGGGTAAGCTCGCTGCCAACCAGCGGCCGCTCTACAACTTCCTGCTCAACAAGTGGTACTTCGACGAGCTCTACGATTTCGTGTTCGTGCGCCCGGCGCAGGCCATCGGCCGGTTCCTGTGGACCCGCGGCGACGGCAGCGTGATCGACGGCGGCATCAACGGCGTGGCGATGGGCATCGTGCCCTTCTTCACCCGCCTCGCCGGTCGCGCGCAGAACGGATACGTCTTCACCTACGCTTTCGCGATGGTTCTGGGCCTCGCCCTGATCCTGACCTGGATGACCTTGGCCGGGGGGGCCGAATAACAGATGGGCAACCTTCTCTCTCTGACCACCTTCATCCCGCTTCTGGGCGCCGGCATCCTCGCGCTGTTCCTGCGCGGTGACGACGCGGCCGCGCAGCGCAACGCCAAATGGGTGGCGCTGGCGACCACCGTCTTCACCTTCCTGGTGTCGCTGTTCATCCTCGCCGATTTCGATCCGGCGGCGCCGGGCTTCCAGTTCGTCGAGGACCGGCAGTGGCTCCTGGGGCTGCGCTACAAGCTCGGCGTCGACGGCATTTCGCTGCTCTTCGTGATGCTGACCACCTTCCTGATGCCGCTCGTCATCGCCGCCTGCTGGGACGTGACGCACCGGGTCAAGGAATACATGATCGCCTTCCTGGTGCTCGAGACGCTGATGATCGGCGTGTTCGTGGCGCTGGACCTCGTGCTGTTCTACCTCTTCTTCGAGGCGGGCCTGATCCCGATGTTCCTGATCATCGGGATCTGGGGCGGCAAGAACCGCATCTATGCGAGTTTCAAGTTCTTCCTCTACACCTTCCTCGGCTCGGTGCTGATGCTGGTGGCGATGGTGGCGATGTTCGCGCAGGCGGGGACCACCGACATCCCGACGCTGATGGCCTACAACTTCTCGTCGCAGACGTTCCCGATTCTCGGCGTGCAGATCCTGGGCGGCGTGCAGACGCTGCTGTGGTTCGCCTTCTTCGCCTCCTTTGCGGTGAAGATGCCGATGTGGCCGGTCCATACCTGGCTGCCCGACGCCCACGTGCAGGCGCCGACCGCCGGATCGGTCGTTCTGGCCGCGATCCTGCTGAAGATGGGCGGCTACGGCTTCCTGCGCTTCTCGCTGCCGATGTTCCCGGTCGCCTCCGAGATCTGGGCGCCGCTGGTGCTGTGGCTCTCGGCCATCGCGATCGTCTACACCTCGCTGGTGGCGCTGGTGCAGAAGGACATCAAGAAGCTGATCGCCTACTCCTCGGTCGCCCATATGGGCTTCGTTACCGCTGGCATCTTCGCGCTGAACCAGCAGGGCCTCGACGGGGCGGTGTTCCAGATGATCAGCCACGGCTTCATCTCGGGCGCGCTCTTCCTCGGCGTCGGCGTGATCTATGACCGGATGCACACCCGCGAGATCGACGCCTATGGCGGCCTCGTGAACCGGATGCCGGCCTATGCCGCGGTGTTCCTGCTGTTCACCATGGCCAATGTCGGCCTGCCGGGCACCTCGGGCTTCGTCGGCGAATTCCTGACGCTGATGGGCATGTTCCAGGCCAACACTTGGGTCGCCGCCGTGGCCACCACGGGCGTGATCTTCTCGGCCGCCTACGCGCTGTATCTCTATCGCCGGGTCGTGATGGGCGACCTGATCAAGGAAAGCCTGAAGTCGATCACCGACATGACGGCCCGCGAGAAGTGGATCTTCGCGCCGCTCGTGGTCATGACCATCCTGCTCGGCGTCTATCCGAGCCTCGTCACCGACATCACCGGCCCGAGCGTCGCGGCGCTCGTCGATCAGGTCGAGGTCGCGGTCGCGGCCCATGGCAGCCAGAGCGCCGTCGCGGCGGCCGAAGTCGCGGCCCCGGCACAGCACTAAGGACCAGGACACATGTTCTCACTCGATCTCCAGACCGTCCTGCCCGAGGTGATCCTCTCGGTCTATGCGATGGTCGCGCTCATGGCGGGCGTCTACACCACCAAGGACAAGTCGGCCGGTCTGCTGATCTGGGCGACCGCCGCGATGTTCACCCTGATGGCCTTCCTGATCGCCACCCGCGAGGGCACCGATCCGGCCTTCTTCAACAGCTTCATCGATGACGGCTTCGCCCGTTTCGCCAAGGTGACGATCCTGCTCTCGGCCGCCGTGGTGCTGGTGATGAGCCAGGAATACCTCGCCCGTCGCAACCTGCTGCGCTTCGAGTACCCGGTGCTCGTGACGCTGGCCGTGGTCGGCATGATGGTCATGGTGTCGGCCGGCGACCTGATGGTGCTCTACATGGGCATCGAGCTGCAGTCGCTGGCGATGTATGTCGTGGCTTCGCTGCGCCGCGACAGCGAGAAGTCGACCGAGGCCGGCCTAAAGTACTTCGTGCTGGGCGCGCTCAGCTCGGGCCTGATGCTCTACGGTGCCTCGCTGGTCTATGGCTTCGCCGGCACGACCCAGTTCGAGGGTATCTTCATCGCCACCGCGCTCGGCGCGCCGCTCGGCCTGATCTTCGGCCTCGTCTTCCTGATGGTCGGCTTTGCCTTCAAGGTCTCGGCCGCGCCGTTCCACATGTGGACGCCGGACGTCTATGAAGGCGCCCCCACGCCGGTCACCGCCTTCATGGCGACCGCGCCCAAGGTCGCGGCCATCGCGCTCTTCGCCCGCGTCGTCTATGACGGCTTCGGCGGAGTCGTCGGTGACTGGCAGCAGATCGTCGCCTTCCTGTCGCTGGTCTCGGTGTTCTGGGGCGGCGTCGCCGCGATCGGCCAGACCAACATCAAGCGCCTGATGGCCTATTCCTCGATCGCCCATATGGGCTTCGCGCTGATGGGCCTCGCTTCCGGCACCGCCTTCGGCGTGCAGGCGATGCTGATCTACATGGCGATCTACGTCACCATGAACATCGGCACCTTTGCCTTCATCCTGTCGATGGAGCGCGACGGTCGACCGGTGACCGACATCAACGCGCTGCACATGTATTCGCGCTATGCACCGATGCGGGCGCTCGCGATGCTGGTGCTGCTGTTCAGCCTCGCCGGCGTGCCGCCGATGGTCGGCTTCTTCGGCAAGCTCTACGTGCTGCGCGCGGCCTATGAGGGCGGGCTGACCTGGCTCGCGATCCTCGGCGTGATCGCCTCGGTGATCGGTGCGTTCTATTACCTGCGGATCGTCTACTACATGTATTTCGGCGAAGAGCGCGAAGCGCTCGACACCGGTACCTCGCCGCTGCTGTGGGGCGTGCTCATGGCCTCGGCCGCGGTGATGGTGTTCGGCGTGATCAACCTGTTCGGCATCGAGCCGTTGGCCGCGGCCGCGGCGGCGACCCTTGTCAACTGACCCCACATCCCGCGGGCTCTGGCCCGAGGGGTGGGAGCGGGTGGTGCTCGACACCGTCGACAGCACCATGGCCGAGGCCGCGCGACGCGCGGCCTCTGGTCTTGCCGGGCCGACCTGGATCATGGCGCATGAGCAGACCACGGGGCGCGGCCGTCGCGGCCGGGCCTGGAGCAGCGAGGCCGGCAACCTCTCTGCAACGCTGGTCTACAAGCCCGAGGCGACGCCGGCGGAAGCCGCGCGGCGCAGCTTCCTTGCCGCCGTCGCGCTGTTCGAAGCGCTGGCGATCCATGTCGACCGGACCCGCCTCTCGCTCAAATGGCCCAATGACGTGCTGCTCGACGGCGGCAAGGTCGCGGGCATCCTTCTGGAGAGCGCCGGGCAGGGGCCCTATGTCGACTGGCTGGCCATCGGTGTCGGCGTGAACCTCGCGCGCGCGCCCGCGGGGCTGGACGACGCGGCCTTCCCGCCCATCGCGGTCGCCGACAATGGCGGGCCGCTGGTCGATCCGGAGGAGTTTCTGACCCATCTCGCCGACGCCTTTGCCACCGAGGAGGGCAAGCTCGACGCCTTTGGCTTCGAGCGCATCCGCGAGGACTGGTTGCGTCACGCCGCCCGGCTGGGCGAGGTGATCTCCGCGCGTACCGGCACCGAAGAGATCACCGGCGTGTTTGAAACTGTGGACTTGGCCGGCAACCTGATGCTGCGGACAGCCAAGGGGCCTCGCGCGATCAGCGCCGCCGACGTATTTTTCTGAGAGGTCGGGAATGCTTCTCGCGATAGACTGCGGCAACACCAATACCGTGTTCTCGATCTGGAACGGGTCCGAGTTCCTCGCCACTTGGCGTACCTCAACCGAGTGGCAGCGGACGGCGGACCAGTATTTCGTCTGGCTGTCGACGCTGATGAAGATGCGCGGTATCGAGGCCCAGATCGACGAGATGATCGTCTCCTCCACGGTGCCACGCGTGGTCTTCAACCTGCGTGTGCTGGCGGATCGCTACTTCAACTGCCGCCCGCTGGTCGTGGGCAAGCCGGATTGCCGCCTGCCCGTGGCGCCGCGCGTTGATGTGGGCACGCAGGTCGGCCCCGACCGGCTGGTCAACACCGCGGGTGCTTGGGACCGGCATGGCGGCGATCTGGTGGTCGTCGATTTCGGCACGGCGACGACCTTCGACGTGGTGGACACCGATGGTGCCTATGTCGGCGGCGTCATCTCGCCGGGCGTGAACCTGAGCCTCGAGGCGCTGCATCAGGCAGCGGCCGCGCTGCCGCATGTCGATGTGAGCAAGCCCGAGCGAGTGATCGGCACAAACACCGTTGCCTGCATGCAGTCGGGCATCTTCTGGGGCTATGTCGGCCTCGTACGCGGGATATGCGACCGCATCCGGGCGGAGCGCGACCGTCCGATGCGGATCATCGGAACCGGGGGGCTTGCGCCCCTGTTCGCGCAGGGCGACATGCTGTTCGACGATATCGAAGACGATTTGACGATGCACGGGCTGACCGTCATCCATAGCTACAACAAGGAGACCGCATGAGCGGCGAAAGACTGATCTACCTTCCTCTCGGCGGTGCCGGCGAGATCGGCATGAACGCCTATGTCTACGGCTACGGCAAACCGGGGCAGGAACGGCTGATCGTCGTCGATCTCGGCGTGACCTTCCCTGACATGGACACGACGCCCGGCGTCGACCTGATCATGCCCGACATCTCATGGCTCGAGGCGCGCAAGGATCGCATCGAGGCGATCTTCATCACCCACGCGCATGAGGACCATGTCGGCGCGGTCGGCCATTTCTGGAAGCGTCTCGGCGCCACCATCCATGCCCGCAAGTTCACCGCCGCGATCGCGCGGCACAAGCTCGACGAGCACGGCGCGCCGGAAAGCGTGCTCAACGTGGTCGAGCCCTGGCCCGCCACCGTCGAGGCAGGGCCGTTCAAGGTCGGCTTCGTGCCGATCAGCCACTCGATCCCCGAGAGCTCGGGCCTCGTGATCGACAGCCCCGAGGGGCGGGTGATCCATTCGGGCGACTTCAAGATCGACCACACCCCGGTGGTGGGCGAGCCGTTCAACCCCGATCTCTGGGCCGAGGTGTCGCAGGGCGGGGTCAAGGCGCTGATCTGCGACTCGACCAACGTCTTCTCGCCCCAGCCGGGCCGCTCGGAGGCGACGCTCGCTCCTGAGATCGAGAAGCTGATCGCCTCGCAGCCGGGCATGGTCGTCGCCACAACCTTTGCCTCGAACGTGGCACGTCTCAAGACCATCGCCGTGGCCGCCGACCGCGCCGGACGCACCGTATGCCTGCTCGGCCGCGCCATGCGCCGCATGGTCGAGACCGCGACCGAGTGCGGCCTGCTGCACGGCTTTCCGAAGACCGTCGGGCCGGAAGAGGCCGCCTCGATCCCGCGCGAGAAGCTGCTGCTGCTCGTCACCGGCAGCCAAGGCGAGCGCCGCGCCGCCAGCGCCCAGCTGGCGCAGGGCAGCTATCTCGGCCTGAAGCTGCAGGAAGGCGATAGCTTCCTGTTCTCCTCGCGCACCATCCCCGGCAACGAGCGCGGCGTGATCAAGATCATGAACCAGCTCTCGGAAAAGGGTGTGGACGTGATCGAGGACACGCATGGTCTCTACCATGTCTCCGGTCACGCCAACCGTCCCGACCTGCAGCTGTTGCACGACATCGTGCGGCCGCAGTTCCTCGTGCCGATGCATGGCGAGCACCGCCACCTGCGTGAGCACGTCAAGCTGGGCGCCGAGCGCGGGCTGTCGGGCATCGTGGCGGTCAATGGCATGATGCTGGACCTGTCGGGCAACGCGCCGAAGGTGGCCGAGTACATCGACACCGGTCGCAGCTACCTTGACGGTTCGGTCATGATCGGCGCCATGGATGGCATCGTGCGCGACCGGATCCGCATGGCGCTCAACGGCCATGTCACGGTGACGATGATCATCGACGAAGATGACGAGCCGCTGGGCGATCCGTGGTGCGAGATCATGGGCCTGCCCGAGAAAGGCCGTTCCAACGCCTCGCTGGTCGAGACGCTCGAGTCGGATCTGGCGCAGTTCGTCAATCGCGCGGGCCGCAAGATGCTGCGCGACGAGGACAAGCTCGACCGCGAGCTCAAGCGTATCGCGCGTTCGACCACCCAGGCCGAGACCGGCAAGAAGCCCGAGGTCAACGTTGTGGTGAGCCGGCTGAGTTGATCGCTCGGCCGCGAGGTTCGGTGCCATTCGGCCCCGGACCTCGCGGCGCATCCGTAAACGAACCGGGCCGCGCTCTCCGAGGAGGGCGCGGCCCGTTGCATTTCATCGATCGAATGCGTGCTTTCTGCGGAATACGGCCTCAGCCGCTGCAGACATAGACCGCGCCGCCGATCACCACGACCGATGCCGCGGCAGCGCCAAGCGCCACGGGGCCGGTCAGCGCGGCGGTGACGCCGGGCGCGGCGGTGCCGATGCTGGTGGCGAGCCAGTCCGCCGTGCCCTTCAGCACCAGCGCGCCCGAGCTGTGCAGCAGCCGCGAGGGCTCGGCCACGGCCTCGGCGGGGCTGGGCGGTGGAGTCAGCATCAGCCCGGCCAGCGCCGCGCCGGTATCGATCGCGCCGTCGGCCGCGGCATTGACGCGGTCGCAGGTGGTGACACTACACTGCGCGGTGGCGCCACGCGCCCCGGGGACCAGAAGCCAGCCATCATCGTCGGGATCGCGCTGGAGGCAGTAGCCCTCGGTTTCCTTGGGCGGCAACTCGACCGAGAGATAGGTGAAGAGCACGCGGCTGTCGCAGGCGGGCGGCGTGCCCCAGGCCTTGTTCCAGACCCGTCCCGGCCAGCGCGAGAGGCGCTCGCGGGTGCCGAGCTTGGTGTCGAAGGCGATCTCGTCGTCATAGGTGACGACGGTCTCTCGACCGTTGACACTGGCGGTGCAGCGCCGCTCCTCGGCCTGCGCGGGCAGGGCGGGGAGCAGCATGGCAAAGGCGAGGGCAATCAGGCTGCGCATCGCGTTCGGGCGCGGCCTTAGCCGGCGCGCCGCTCCTCGAAGCTCTTGAGAATGAAGGCAGGGGTATCATCGCCCATGCCAACCACCTCTTCTTCGCGCGGCTCGTTGCGACGACGGTCGCGGCCACGATTGCCCCGATCATTGCGGCGCGGCTCGGCCTGCGCCGGCGCCGGCGCCGCGGCGGGCTCGGGAACCGGCTGGGGTGCGGGTTCCGGCTGCGGGGCAGGCTCCGGCTTGGCTTCGACGACGGTCTCGGCCTGCGGAGCGGCCGATGCGGGCTTCTCCTCGCGCTTGGCGTCGTCGCGGCTGCGCGACCGGGTGCGGCTGCGGCTGCGACGCGGACGCTCTTCCTCGCTGGTCACGGCCTCGGAGGCAGGCGCGGCAGCGGGGCGCGCGCCGCGCGGGTCCTCGAGACGCGGGATCGCGGACTGGACCAGCCGCTCCACGTCGTCGAGGTTCTTCTCGTCACGCGGGCTGCAGATCATGATCGCGGTGCCCTTGCGGCCGGCGCGGCCGGTGCGGCCGATCCGGTGCACGTAGTCCTCGGCATGGCTCGGGACGTCGAAGTTGAACACGTGGCTCACCGAGGGGACGTCGAGGCCGCGTGCGGCGACGTCGGAGGCCACGAGGATCTTTACCTCACCGGCACGGAAGCCGTCCAGCGTCCGGGTACGCTGGCTCTGGTCGAGATCGCCGTGGATCGGCTCGGCGTCGTAGCCGTGCTTCTTGAGGCTCTTGGCCACCACGTCGACGTCCATCTTGCGGTTGCAGAAGATGATCGCGTTGGTGCAGGCCTCGCCTTCGGCGTCTATCAGGGCGCGCAGCAGCTCGCGCTTCTCGTCGGCCTCGCGCTCCTTGCGGCTGGCCCGGAACATCACCACGCCCTGCTTGATGTTCTCGCCCGTGGTGGCGGCGCGGGCCACCTCGATCTTTTCCGGGTTCGACAGGAAGGTGTTGGTGATCCGCTCGATCTCGGGCGCCATGGTGGCCGAGAAGAACAGCGTCTGGCGGGTAAAGGGGGTCAGCCCGAAGATCCGCTCGATATCGGGGATGAAGCCCATGTCGAGCATGCGGTCGGCTTCGTCCACGACCATGATCTGCACGCCGGTGAGCAGCAGCTTGCCCCGCTCGAAATGGTCGAGCAGGCGGCCGGGGGTGGCGATCAGCACGTCGACGCCCTTGTCGATCAGCGCATCCTGCTCCTTGAACGAGACGCCGCCGATCAGCAGCGCCTTGGTGAGCTTGGTGTGCTTGGCATAGGTGTCGAAGTTCTCGGCCACCTGAGCGGCGAGTTCGCGGGTCGGGCACAGCACGAGGCTGCGCGGCATCCGGGCACGGGCGCGGCCACGGCCCAGCAGGGTGATCATCGGCAGCGTGAAGCTCGCCGTCTTGCCGGTACCGGTCTGGGCAATGCCCAGCACGTCGCGGCCTTCGAGCGCGGGCGGAATGGCGCCGGCCTGGATCGGCGTCGGCGTCTCATAGCCCGCCTCGGCGATGGCCTTGAGTACCTTGGGGTCGAGATTGAGGTCGTTGAACTGGGTCATGTGAGCCTTTCGAGACTGCGGCACCGATTGGCCGCAGGAGCAGGCGCGGCCCGCCCGGCCGGATTGCCGGGTCGTTCGACTTGGCCCGCCTTATGCCGAAAGCCCGTGCAGGTCAAGTTTGGCGAAGGAACGGGGCCTGCTTGTGCGCGTTGCGTCCGACAGCCCGCAAAGCGGGCGCGACCGAGATGGAGACGGCGATGATCAAGAAACATGGCAAGGCCCATTGGAGCGGCGGCATCAAGGAGGGCGGTGGCGAGATCTCGACCCAGACCGGTGTCCTGAAGGACGAGCCCTACGGCTTCAACGCCCGCTTCGAAGGCGGCCCTGGCACCAACCCCGAGGAGTTGATCGGCGCGGCCCATTCCGCCTGCTACGCCATGGCGCTGTCGCTTGAGTTGGGCAAGGACGAGTTGACCGCCGACGATATCGACGTGCAATCGACCGTATCCCTGGAGAAGGTCGGAGAGGGCTTCGAGATCACGAAGATCCATCTCGACGTGCGGGCGAAGGTCTCCGGCGCCTCCGAGGAGCAGTTCCGCAAGGCGGCCGAGGCCACCAAGACCGGCTGCCCGGTGTCGAAACTCCTCAAGGGGGCCGAGATCACGATGGACGCGAAGCTCGTCTGATCCCTCAGATCAACGCGCGGGCGGCCTCAGGGAGGCTGCCCCGCCAGTGTCGCTCTTCGATGCGCCAGCCCGCGAACCAGCGCAGCCCGCGGTGGATCTGGCTGACCCGGAAGGGCTGCCATGGTTTGTGCTTGCCCGGGTAGTGAACGATCCCCGGTGCGCGCCGCGACGCCGCGAATGCTTGCCGCGTTTCGGCCGAAAACGGACGTCGCTTTGAGAGGAAATTGCCCCAGTAGGCGTTCCAGCGGGGGTCTTGGAAGGCCACGCGCCCCTGCAAGAGCCGGTTCAGCCAGTCCTGATCGAGAAGCTTGTAGCGTGCCGCGCTCTCGATGTCCTCGAAACCCGCGAGCAGTTCCGGCTCCGAGCGGATCGCGGCGCAGTCGATCACCATGATCCCTGCATTGAAATAGCTTCGCAGATCGTCAAAGCCCACGCGCTCGCGCATGGCATCGAGTTTGCGCGCATCCTGTTCGCGCAGCCGCCGCGCCTTGCGATCCCGCTGTCCGACCGGAGCGGCGAGACGCTCGAACTTGGCCAGAGTGCCGAAGTCGCGCACCGCTCCTGCGGGGCACCCGCCGAGCTCTGCCTCGGCCAAGGGCCGGACATTGTCGGCGGCGATGGTATCGGCGTCGAGATAGAGCACGCGATCCTCGATCAGGCGCGGCAGGAACTGTCGGCCGAAAGTGGCGGGCGTCATCCAAGGATGGTGCGCGATGTCGAGACCTGCGAGGCGATCCTCGGTGAGTTCGTGCATGATCAACCGGGCGTCCCGGTGTGCCTCCACCGTCGCCTCGATAAGACCGCGGGCCCGCTCATCCAGGCAGTAGCCGAGCAGGTGGATCTCGGCAGGCCCTTCGAGGCGGCGCAGCACCGAATGGATCGACACCGCGCAGGGGAGCGCGTAGCCACTATCGGTGGCCCAGGCGATCCGGACGACCGGCAGGGGGCTCACACCATCATTTCCTTGGTGGCGGTGAGGCGGATCTCCGGGTGATCGCGCTCGACCCGGTCGATGTCCCACTGCATCCGGGTGAGATAGACCAGATCGCCGTCATTGTCGGTTGCGATGTGCTGCTTATTCTTGGCGGCAAAGGTCTCGACCGCCGCCTTGTCGCCGGCCATCCAGCGCGCCGAGGTGAACTGCGACGGCTCGAAGCGCACTGGCAGGCCGTACTCCATCTCGATCCGGCTGGCGAGCACCTCGAACTGCAGCGCGCCGACGACGCCCACGATGAAGCCCGAACCGAAGGTCGGCTTGAACACCTTGGCGGCGCCTTCCTCGGCAAACTGGCTGAGCGCCTTGTCGAGATGCTTGGCCTTCATCGGGTCGCCTGCGCGGCAGGTCTGCAGCAGTTCGGGCGCGAACGAGGGGATCCCGGCCACGCGCAGCATCTCGCCCTCGGTTAGCGTGTCGCCAATGCGCAGCTGGCCGTGGTTGGGGATGCCGATGATGTCGCCCGCCCAGGCCTCGTCGGCCAGTTCGCGGTCGGAGGCGAGGAACAGCACCGGGTTGGTGATCGCCATCTGCTTCTTCGAGCGGACATGGGTGAGCTTCTGGCCACGCTGGAAATGGCCTGAGGCGAGGCGCACGAAGGCGACGCGGTCGCGGTGCTTGGGGTCCATGTTGGCCTGCACCTTGAAGACGAAGCCCGCGACCTTGTCCTCCTCGGGCGCGATCTCGCGCGGTTCGGCCTTCTGCACCTGCGGCTCCGGGCCATAGGTGCCGATGCCGGCCATCAGCTCGCGCACGCCGAAGCTGTTGATCGCCGAGCCGAACCAGATTGGCGTCATGTGCCCTTCGAGCACGGCCTGAGGATCGAGCGCGGGCAGCAGTTCGCGTGCCATCTCGACCTCCTCGCGCAGCTTCTCGAGCAGGTGGGCGGGAACATGCTCCTCCATCTTCGGGTCGTCGAGACCCGAGATGCGGACGCTTTCGGCCACGCGGTTCCGATCCGCGCGGTCCATCAGTTCGAGCCGGTCGTTCAGGAGATCATAGCAGCCGAGGAAATCCCGGCCGACGCCGATCGGCCATGAGGCCGGGGTCACGTCGATGGCGAGGTTTTCCTGAATCTCGTCGATGATCTCGAAGGTGTCGCGGCTTTCCCGGTCCATCTTGTTGCAGAAGGTCAGGATCGGCAGGTCGCGCAGGCGACAGACCTCGAACAGCTTGCGGGTCTGGCTCTCCACGCCCTTGGCGCCGTCGATCACCATCACGGCCGCGTCCACGGCGGTCAGCGTACGGTAGGTGTCCTCGGAGAAGTCCGAGTGGCCGGGCGTGTCGACGAGGTTGAAGCGGAAGCGCTCGAAGTCGAAGGACATCGCCGAGGCCGAGACCGAGATGCCGCGATCCTTCTCCATTTGCATGAAGTCCGAGCGCGTGCGCCGCGCCTCGCCCTTGGCGCGGACCTGACCGGCCATCTGAATCGCCCCGCCGAAGAGGAGAAACTTCTCGGTCAGCGTGGTCTTGCCGGCGTCGGGGTGCGAGATGATCGCGAAGGTCCGGCGGCGGGCGATTTCGGGCGGGAGGGCGGGGCGGTTGTTCATGCGGGCGCTATAGCCACTCCGAAGCGCCGAGACAATTGCCGGGATCGAACCGATCTGCCGTCGGGACACGCTGAAGGATCAACGCATTCGTCGTCGAGCGGTTCCACGATGTCCGGCAATAAAAAGTATATAAATCATACACCTAAGGTGATTATTGCCACAAGTTTGCCACGGTCCATGAGCAACCTGAGGTGGTGCGTGCCGGTGGCGCATGCGCCACCGGCTGCATCTGAAAGGAACGGATCATGACTTCAATGACCATTCGGACCACGATCGGAATGCTGCTGGTCGGCTCGACGCTCACCGCATGCGGTGAGCCGGATAATCTGGCGTTCCGGGGCGGAGCAGGGACGGACCGCTCGCTCGCGCTCAGCGCCAGTGGCGAAGCAGGCGGTTCCGGAGGGGGATCGACGAACGGCGGCGACGCGGGGAGAAGTGCGGGCACCGGTGGTGCGGCAACAGGCTCGGGCAACGGCAGCGCATCTAGCGGTGGAAGCGGCAGCTCCGGCTCCGGCTCCGGGTCGGGCGCCGGGTCCGGCTCCGGCGGCTCCGGCGGATCGGGTTCCAGTAGCGGTTCCGGTTCATCCGGCGGTTCAGGTTCGGCTTCGCAGTCCGGAGGAAGTTCGGGCGGGGTTGCAAATGCGGATGCAGACGTCTCTGTCGGCGGCTCTGGCGGCTCTGGCGGCTCTGGCGGCTCCGGCGGATCGGGTTCGTCCGGCGGTCTCGTGGATGCCGGGGCCGATGTCTCGGTCGGAAGCAGCGGCTCCGGAGGGTCCGGATCGTCCGGCGGCTCGGGCTCCTCAGGCGGCCTGGTCGATGCCGGCGTCGATGCCTCGGTCGGCGGCTCGCGCTCGAATGGCGGGTCGCTGCTTGATGCGGATGTCGATCTTTCGGCTGGCAAGCCCAGCAAGACGGGCTCGAAACGGCTCCTCGACGCGCAGGTCGATGTCGGGATCGGGGGCTGAGCGCTTCGCGTGACATGCGCCGGGCCGCTTGCCGCGGCCCGGCCTACAATCCCGAGGCGCGCCGCAAGAGGGCCACGGCCTCGCCCCCCGAGACCAGCCGTTCGCTGACTTCGTAGTCGAGATGGCGCGGCGTCGGATGCCCGGAGAGATCATCGGGCAAGGCGCCACGGTTGCGGTGGTCGATCAGCAGGGACTCCGCGGCGATCCCCTCGGCATAGACGATCTGGTGCGAGTCGAAGACGAGCTGGAAGTAATCGACGAAGCCGCCTTCGCGCTGCTGCACGCTGTCACCGTTGATCAGGTGACGTACCTTGACCAGAAGTTCGGCCCGACCGGCGCCGAGCCGATCCTCGCGCTGCCAGACGAAGACCCGGTGATCGGGGCTCAACAGCAGGTCGCGCGCGTTGTGCAGAGCGCCTTCGCGGATCAGCACCGGGGCGAAGCGTCCGGTGGCGCGCAGCGTCGTCTGGCCGATCCAGCGTAGCGGCTGCGGTCCGTCGTCGCGGGTCAGGACACGGTCGCCGAGGCGAAGATCCTCGACCGGCACCTGCGCGCCGCTGGCGAGGGCGATATGGGTGCCGCGAGTGAAGGACACGCAGGTCACCTGAGCCAGGCGTTCCGTTCCCGCATGCCGGTCGATCCCGACCAGCCGATACTCTCCCTCGGGCTCCAGCCGTCCCAGCGGCAGCAGATAGATCGCCACGGCATGGCCGTCCTCGACTTCGACCAAGATGATCGCCTCGCCGGAGGCACCGCTCTTGGCCATCAGGGTCAGGCAGCTGTCGAGATGCAGGATACGCCCGGGCTTCTCGGCGGCGCCGCCGGACAGGATCCTGAACCCACCTGCGCCCTCGGGCCGGACGCTGATCTGCCGCAACCGCGCATCGGTGGAGAGGCGATAGACATCGCCCGGCACGAGATCGTCGGCGAAGCTCAGCGCCTCGCCGCGGGCCACGCCCTGCACCACCCGGAACGCCCCGGCCTCGTAGACGCCGAGCTGCTGCACCTGGTCATCATCCATCCGCGCGCTTCCCCTCCGCAGTCACGGGCATCATTGCCCGGGGTCCGGACCGATGCTAGGCCATCCGGGTAAACAGGGAGGTTATCTGATGGATCTGGGCATCAGGGGCAAGCGGGCGCTGGTCTGCGCGTCGTCCAAGGGCTTGGGCCGTGGCTGCGCCGAGGCGCTGGCCGAGGCGGGCGTCGATCTGGTGATGAACGCGCGCGGCGCCGAGGCGCTGGAGCAGACCGCGCAGGAGATCCGCGACCGGTTCGGTGTCGAGATCACGACCGTCGCCTGCGACGTGACCACCCCGGAGGGGCAGAGCAAGGTCATCGAGGCGGCGCAGGGCGTCGACATCCTCGTCACCAATGCGGGCGGCCCGCCGCCGGGTATGTGGACCGATTG
>Ga0208794_1000519_pt1 | contig 24172 bp, 29 predicted proteins | sample 32_taG_FD_184106 | JGI IMG/M metagenome (GOLD analysis project Ga0208794, IMG submission 184106) | Marine viral communities from the Gulf of Mexico - 32_GoM_OMZ_CsCl metaG (SPAdes) (version 2) | ecosystem: Environmental > Aquatic > Marine > Oceanic | place: Atlantic Ocean: Gulf of Mexico... | reverse complement strand
GCCCTCGAACGTCGCTCAACTGTCACAGAACGAAACTAGGGGAGGCGCACCAGGAGAAAGACTGACATGAACGCGATCGGACCGGACGAAACCATCTTGACCAATGCCCGGATTGTGCTGGCTGACGGGGTGATTGACGGGGCTGTGGCGATGGCGGGCGGCGTCATCACCGATATCGGACCGTCCAGCGTCCGCGGCACGGACCTTGATGGCGATTACCTGATCCCAGGCCTGGTCGAGCTGCATACCGACCATCTCGAAACGCACTATGCCCCTCGGCCCAAGGTGCGCTGGCACCCGGTGGCCGCGGTCCAGGCTCACGACGCGCAGATCGCCGCCTCCGGCATTACGACGGTCTTCGATGCCATCCGCGTCGGCTCGGACGAGCATGCCGATATGGGCGCCGCGGAGCTGCGCATCCTGTCCGATGCAGTCACCGCGGGCGTCGAGGCCGGGCGGCTCCGGGCCGAACATTTCATCCATCTGCGCTGCGAAGTGTCGGCGCCCGATTGCCTCGATGACTTCCAGGCCATCATGGATCATCCTTTGGTGCGCCTCGCCTCGCTGATGGACCACGCGCCCGGACAGCGCCAGTTTGCCAACCCCGATGCCTACAAGGTCTATTACCAGGGCAAGCTCAAGATGAGCGATGCCGCATTGGCCGAGTTCATTGCCCGTCGTTCTGCAGAATCCGACACCTATTCCGACAGACATCGCGGTGCGCTGGCCGAGCTGAGCCATGCGCGCGGCATTGCCCTGGCCAGCCATGATGACGCGACGCGAGGCCATGTGGAGGATGCCAAGATCTTGGGGATTCGAATCGCCGAATTCCCCACGACCATGGAGGCCGCACAAGCCTCTCGCGATGCCGGCATGAGCATCCTGATGGGCGGCCCCAATGTGGTGCGTGGCGGATCGCATTCGGGCAATGTCTCCGCCCGCGATCTGGCGGCTGCAGGCCTGCTCGATATTCTGTCGTCGGACTATATTCCCTTCTCCATGCTGCAATCGGCCTTCTGCCTGGTCGATACCGTGCCCGGAATTTCGGTGCCGCAGGCCATCAGCTTTGTTACCAGGCGTCCCGCTGATGCCGCCGGCCTCACCGACCGGGGCGAAATTGCCTTGGGCAAACGTGCGGACCTGGTTCACCTGCGCCTCGAAGACGGGGTGCCGATCGTCCAGACCGTTTGGCGGCAGGGCCGCCGCGTCATATGAGCGGCACATTTGTCGCTGTCGTTGGTTCGAGCGGCGTAGGCAAGGACACCGTCATGGCCTATGCCCGAGCCCATATGGGCGACGAGTTGGTCCTGGTCCGCCGCGTGGTGACGCGCAACGCCGATGGTGGCAGCGAAGAGCATGACACGATGAGCCCGGAGCAGTTTGCAGCCGCCGAATCCAAAGGCCGGTTTGCCCTCGCCTGGGAGGCTCATGGCCTGCGCTATGGCCTGCCGATTACCCTGGAGGACGATCTGCGCGACGGACGGGTGGTCCTGGCCAATCTTTCCCGCTCGGTCATTCCGCAAGTGATGCTGCGCTATCCCACGGCAATCGTTGTCGAGGTTACTGCCGATCGCGAGGTGATCGCCCGCCGTCTCGCCGGTCGCGGCCGAGAGGACGACAACGAGATTCGCCGCCGCATGGATCGCAGGGTGTCCGTCCGCCTGCCACCCAGCACGGTGCGGATTGACAATTCCGGTCCGCGCGAGATTGCCGGAGACCGTCTGGTCTCCCTGCTTGCTGACCTGGCGGGGACCAGGACGCGCCTAAGCTAGACTACCAGTTCCATGCGCTCGGCCGGAAAGCGGCTGAGGCCATAGGAGAGCGCAATCCCCTCCGGGTCGATGTCCACCGCCTCCGAAACCAGTACGATGGCGCCCGGCGCCAGGTTGAGCGCGCGCAATTCCTCGACATCGGCGTGGCGGGCTGAAATCCGCGTGGAGGCGCGTGAATAGTCCTCGATCCCGTAGCTCCTGAAGACTTCGGTGGTGGAGCGCAGTTCTGCCAGCCGGGTGGCAAAGTCGGGAAAGCGCTGGAACGGCAGCCAGGTCGTCGAGCGGGAAATTGGCGCACCATCGGCGGTCGAAACCCCTTCGCTGCGCACCACCTTTGCCCCCGCCCGGATGCCCAGGGCCTTCGCGATCCGGGCGCTGGCGTTCTCGATCTTGTCACCGACGCCGAATGACAACAGGGCGTTGGCCTGACCCCTCAGGCCTTCGCTGAAGCGCGTGCGCTTGCCGATCGGGTAAGACAGGCGCGCAATGGAGCGGACGAAAGTGCCGCGCCCCTGTTCGGCAACGACGATGCCCTGCTCTGCGAGCACGGCCAGCGCACGCCTGACAGTGTGGCGATTGGCCGAGAAGCGCTCTGCCAGCAGCGCTTCGGTGGGCAGTCTGTCGCCATTGGCCAGCTTCCCCCCGACGATGTCGAGCCGGATGGCGTCGGCAATCTGGCGCCACAGGGCCACCCCGCCAGATACATTCTGCGATTTTGTCATTGCAATTTCACACGAGCGGCGTAGAGCGGACTTAGTGATATTAGTTGTCTATTATATTAGACAAATCGAGGCAAGCACTATGGTGGAAATTCCGGCCGCTGAGGCTGACCGCAAACGGGCCCTGGATGTTCTGGCTGCTGCAACGGCCCGGGCCCTGGCCAGCCAATGGGATGCGTTCGGCGCGGCACCGGCGCATGTCCGGCTGCGGGGCCCGGAAACCGGGCTGGTCATGGTGCGCGGCCGGACTGGTGGCGGCGGCGCCCCGTTTAATCTGGGCGAGGCAACGGTCAGCCGCGCGAGCGTCCGGCTTGAGACCGGTGAGATTGGCCACGGCTATTGCCTTGGCCGCGATCTCGACAAGGCCGAGACCATCGCGGTGATCGACGCGCTGCGTCAGCGGGATCGGGCCCGCGTCGACGCCGAAATCATCGCCCCACTCGCCGCCTTGGCCGAGGCCGCGGATGCCACCCGCCGCAGCCAGACCGCAGCCACCAAGGTCGACTTCTTCACAATGGTGCGGGGAGACAATTGATGCTCAATCAGGAAGTTGGAAGCGGCCTCGCCGATCCCGTGCATGATGCTCAGGCGATCTTCCGGGCCGTGCTGGATGCCCTTTCCCATCCGGGCACGCTCCAGCCCTTGCCGCCGGGCGCCGACGAGGTCAGTGCCCTGTCCAGCGAACTAGCGGCAGTTCTGCTCGCGCTTTGTGATCACGACACTTCGGTCTGGCTCTCGCCATCCCTGAACCACCAGGCCGCCAGCACCTTTGTCGGCTTCCACACCGGCGCCCCGGTCACCGCCGACATCCAGGCCGCCCAGTTTGCCTTCGTCGCCAAAGGTGACGCATTGCCTGAACTTGCCCTGTGCAATGCTGGCACCCAGGAATATCCGGACCGCTCGACCACGCTGGTCGTGCATGTCGAGGCCCTGTCGGGCGGCCCCGGCTGCATCCTGCGCGGGCCGGGCATTCGCGACACCCAGACCTTCGCGGCGCTGGGTTTGCCGGCCAATTTCACCGATCTTTGGGCGGCAAACCATGCCCTCTTTCCGCGTGGTGTCGACCTGATCCTGGTTGCGCACAATCAGGTCCTGGGCCTGCCCCGCAGCACCAGAATAGTGGAGGCTTGATATGTACGTTGCCGTAAAGGGTGGCGAAGCCGCCATTGCCAATGCCCATCGCCTGCTCGCCGACCGGCGCCGTGGCGATCGCAGCGTGCCAGCTTTGCGCCTCGACCAGATCGTCGAGCAGCTTGGGCTGGCCGTCGACCGCGCCATGGGCGAGGGCTCGCTCTATGATCGGGAACTGGCGGCCCTGGCTATCGTGCAGGCGCGCGGCGACCTGATCGAAGCCATCTTCCTGGTCCGGGCCTATCGCACCACGCTGCCGCGCTTCGGCTATTCGCGGCCGGTCGATACCGGCGCCATGCTGATCGAGCGGCGGGTTTCAGCGACCTTCAAGGACCTGCCAGGCGGCCAGATGCTCGGCCCGACCTTCGACTATAGCCACCGCCTGCTCGACCCTTCTATTGTTGAAGCCCAAACCGATGCCCCCGTGCTCCGGGAAGGCGCAACCGAGGCGGCGCCGCGCGTGACCGACCTGCTTGGACAACAAGACCTGATGGAACCCGATGGCGACGCTGAGGAGGGTCATGTCGTGGGAGACCTGACGCGCGAGCCGCTCGAATTTCCGCTCGGTCGCGACCTGCGCCTGCAGGCCCTGGCCCGCGCAGATGAAGGCTTTCTGCTGGCCCTGGGCTATTCCACCCAGCGCGGCTATGGCCGCACCCACCCCTTTGTCGGTGAAATCCGCATCGGTGAAGTCGAGGTGGAATTCGACGTTCCCGAACTGGGTTTCCACGTGAGCCTGGGACGCATTCGTGTCACCGAGTGCCAGATGGTCAACCAGTTCAAGGGTTCGGCAAAGGTGCCGCCCCAGTTTACCCGTGGGTATGGCCTGGTCTTCGGCCAGGCGGAGCGCAAGGCCATGTCGATGTCGCTGTGTGACCGCGCGCTGCGGGCGCGCGAATTTGGCGAGGACATCGTGGCCCCGGCCCAAGACGAGGAATTCGTCATCGCCCATGCCGACAATGTGCAGGCAACCGGCTTCGTAGAGCATCTCAAGCTGCCGCATTATGTCGACTTCCAGGCGGAACTCGACCTGATCCGGCGGATGCGCGCCGAACACGAGGCCCAGAGCCGGGAGGCTGCAGAATGAACGCGGTTGCCAGTTACAATTTCGCCTATCTCGACGAGCAGACCAAGCGCATGATCCGCCGCGCCATTCTCAAGGCCGTGGCCATTCCCGGCTATCAGGTGCCCTTTTCCAGCCGGGAAATGCCCATGCCCTATGGCTGGGGAACCGGCGGCGTACAGGTGACGGCCTCGATCATCGGCCGGAACGATGTGCTCAAGGTCATCGACCAGGGCGCCGACGACACCACCAATGCCGTCTCGATCCGCGCCTTCTTTGCCAAGGTGGCGCAGGTGCAAACCACCACACGCACAACCGAGGCGAGCATCATCCAGACCCGCCACCGCATTCCCGAGCGCAAGCTCGAGGCTGGGCAGATCCTCGTCTATCAGGTGCCGATTCCCGAGCCGCTGCGATTCCTCGAACCGCGCGAAACCGAGACGCGGAAAATGCATGCGCTCGAGGAATATGGCCTCATGCATGTCAAGCTTTACGAGGACATTGCCCGACACGGCCGGATCGCCACGACCTATGCCTATCCGGTCAAGGTCGAGGGCCGTTATGTGATGGACCCGTCACCGACGCCGAAATTCGACAATCCCAAGATGCACCGTTCCGAGGCGCTGCAATTGTTCGGCGCCGGGCGCGAACACCGCATCTACGCGGTCCCGCCCCATACCGAGGTGGTCAGCCTTGATTTCGAGGATCACCCCTTCACCATCCAGCACTTCGAGGCGCCTTGCGCGCTGTGTGGGGCCGAAGGGGTCTATCTCGACGAGGTCATTCTCGATGACAAGGGCGGGCACATGTATGTCTGCTCGGACACTGACCATTGCGAGGAGCGGCGCGAGGCAGGCCATGTAGGCCGGCAGGAGGCAGCAGAATGAGTGGCGAACCGCTTCTGCGCGTCGAGAACCTGACCCGCTATTATGGCGCCCGGCTGGGCTGCGCCGATGTCAGTTTTGAACTCTGGCCCGGCGAGGTCCTCGCCATTGTGGGTGAGAGCGGCTCGGGCAAGACCACCTTGCTCAACACGCTCTCAGCCGCCCTCGAACCCAGCGCCGGCAAAACCCTCTACCGCATGCGCAGCGGGGAGTGGCGCAATATCTATGAGCTGTCCGAAGCCGAGCGTCGCTTCCTTACGCGCACGGACTGGGGCTTTGTGCATCAGAACCCGGCCGATGGCCTGCGCATGACGGTGTCGGCCGGCGCCAATGTCGGGGAACGCCTGATGGCGGTGGGCGATCGTAACTATGGCCGCATCCGGGCTACCGCGCTCGATTGGTTGGACCGGGTGGAAATTGCCGCCGATCGCATAGACGACCAGCCCCGGGCGTTTTCCGGAGGTATGCGCCAGCGCCTGCAGATCGCCCGCAATCTGGTGACCGGACCACGCCTTGTCTTCATGGATGAACCGACCGGGGGACTCGACGTTTCGGTGCAGGCGCGCCTCCTTGATTTGCTGCGCCAGCTGGTGGGCGAACTGGGCCTGGCCGCCATCGTGGTGACTCACGACCTGGCCGTCGCCCGGCTCCTTTCGCACCGCATGATGGTCATGAAGGGCGGCTATGTCATAGAGGCCGGACTGACCGATCGCGTCCTCGACGATCCGCGCGAACCCTATACCCAATTGCTCGTTTCCTCGATCCTGCAGGTGTAATCATGCCGGCTTTATCCGTCCGCGATCTGGACAAGACCTTCACCATGCATTTGCGCGGCGGCGTCCGCCTCCCGGTGGTCAGTAATGTCACGTTCGAAGTGGCCGCTGGGGAATGCGTGGTGCTGGGCGGCCCTTCGGGGGCCGGCAAAAGCTCCATTCTCAAGATGGTCTACGGCAATTACGGCGTGGACAGCGGCGAGGTCCTGGTGCGCCAGGGCGAAGCGCTGGTCGATCTGGCCAGTGCCGATCCGCGCACCGTCCTCACCTTGCGCCGCGACACGATCGGTTATGTCAGCCAGTTCCTGCGCACCGTGCCGCGGGTCTCAACCATCGATGTTGTGGCCGAGCCCCTGGTGGTCCGCGGGGCCGGCAAGGCAGAAGCCCACGAGCGGGCCGGCGCTCTGCTCGCCCGGCTCAACCTGCCCGAGCGCCTGTGGAACCTGCCGCCCTCGACATTCTCCGGCGGCGAGCAGCAGCGCGTCAACATTGCCCGCGGCTTTATCACCCATCACCCGATCCTGCTGCTCGACGAGCCTACCGCATCGCTGGATGCGGCCAATCGGGCCGTCGTTGTCTCGATGATCGCGCAGAAAAAGGCCGATGGCGTGGCCATGCTCGGCATTTTCCATGACGAAGAAGTCCGGGCGGCCGTGGCCGATCGGATCGTCGATGTTACTGCCTTCGCACCGCGAGCAGCGGCATGAAGAAACTCAGCGAAACGCCGTTCGTTCACGAGACGGCCAAGGTCACCCAGTCCACTTTGGGCCGCTATACCGAGGTGGGGGCGCATTGCCATGTCGCCTGGTCGAGCATGGGCGATTATTCCTATTGCGTGGGCGGGACGCAGATCGCCTATGCCACCATCGGCAAATTCTCCAATATCGCGGCCAATGTGCGCATCTATGCCTCCATGCACCCCATGCAGAGGGCTTCGCTGCATCACTTTACCTATCGATCGGCCATGTATTTCGAGGGCGAAACCGACGACGCCGATTTCTTTGCATGGCGTGCCGAGAACGAGATCGCCATTGGCCACGATACCTGGATCGGACATGGCGCTGTGATCATGCCCGGTGTGACGATCGGCAATGGCGCCATCATCGGGGCCAATGCTGTCGTGACCAGGGACGTTGCCGACTTTGCCATCGCCGTCGGCGTTCCGGCACGCGCCATCAGGCAGCGTTTTGCCGACCCGATTGCTGCCCGGCTCGACGCCTTGGCGTGGTGGGACTGGGATCACGATCAGCTCCATCGCGCCCTGCCCGATTTCCGCAGTCTGCCGATCGAGGCGTTCCTGGAAAAGTACGAGGCCTAGCCCGCCCAGGAGAGCTCAGCCCCAAAAGAGCGCAAATTGTTGCAAAATCATCATGCAGCAGGCCTCAGCCTGCGGCATGCTCTTGCTTTCCGACAGAAATAAGCAAGCTGATTCAATTGGTTCATATCGTCACACAAGCGTCGTCATAGTGTTGTTCTGACGTCACATCGGAGCCCTAGGTCATTCCCGAACAAATGACGGGGGCTCCGCCATGCTGAAGATTTCTCACGTTACACGACGCTTCGGCGACAAGACCGCCGTCAACGACGTGTCGTTGGAAATCCCGCATGGGCAGATGGTCGGCATTATCGGCCGTTCGGGCGCTGGCAAGTCGACCCTGTTGCGGATGATCAACCGCCTCAACGATGTCTCCGACGGCTATATCGAATATGACGGCGTGAAGGTGTCGGAGCTGCGCGGCCAGGCCCTGCGCAACTGGCAGCGCGACTGCGCCATGATCTTCCAGCAGTTCAACCTGGTGCCCCGCCTGGACGTGATCACCAATGTGATGCTGGGACGCCTGAATGGTCGCAACCCGGCGCTCAACCTGCTGCAATTGTTTTCCGGCGACGAGCAGCTCGAAGCGCTCAAGGCTCTGGAACGGCTCGACATCGCCCAGACGGCCACGCAATGGGCGCAGACCCTGTCGGGCGGCCAGCAGCAGCGCGTCGCCATTGCCCGCGCGCTCATGCAGCAGCCCAAGCTCATTCTGGCCGATGAACCGATCGCCAGCCTCGATCCGCGCAATGCCCAGATCGTCATGGACAGCCTGCGCGACATCAATGCCGAAGGCATCACGGTCATTACCAACCTCCACACGCTCGATACCGCGCGCGCCTATTGCGAGCGCATCATCGGCATGGCGGCCGGCAAGGTGGTGTTCGACGGAACGCCCGACGAACTGACCACCGATGTTGCCCGCTCCATCTACGGCGCCGATGGCCTCAAAGAGGCCTTCTCCGAGGCAATGACCTCGACGTCCATCGCGCCCGTCCAGTTCCTGCCGCGCACGCCCACCAATGCCCAGCAGGCTCCCTAAGCCTGCCGCCCCTATCCGGCAGGCTGGTCCATCCCCGCGTCACCAAAGGAGAACTCCCGTGTCCGCGATCCGTAAACTGCTCCTCGCCTCTGTCGCCCTCTCCCTCGCCGCTCCCGCTCTTGCCCAGGATGCCAATGTCCTGCGCATCGGCCTGCTTGGCGGCGAAAACGAAGCCGACCGCCTGCGTGACAATCAGTGCCTGGTCGACCTGATGAAGTCCGAACTGGGCTATGACGATGTGCAGCTCTTCCCGGCCGCCGACTATAACGGCGTCATCCAGGGCCTGCTCGGCGGCACTCTCGACTATGCCGAACTGGGCGCTTCCGCCTTTGCTGCGATCTACCTGCAGGATGCTCAAGCTGTCGAGCCGATCCTGACCACCGAGCAGACTGATGGCTCGACCGGTTACTACTCGGTCATGCTCGCCCGTGCTGACTCGGGCATCACCTCGATCGACGACATGAAGGGCAAGACCCTGGGCTTTGCCGATCCCGACTCCACTTCGGGCTACCTGATCCCGCTCGTCACGCTGCCCAACGATATCGGCATGCCGGTTGATGAATATTTCAGTGAAACCGGCTTTGGCGGCGGCCATGAGAACAATGTCCTGGCCGTTCTCGATGGTCAGTTCGATGCCGGCGTGACCTGGGCTTCGGGTGTGGGTGAGTTCTCCGAGGGCTACACCTCGGGCAATGTCCGGTCGATGGTCGACAAGGGCATGCTGGACATGGAAGACGTCGTTCAGATCTGGCAGTCGCCGCTGATCCCGAACGGCCCGATCGTGCTGCGCTCGGCCATGGACCAGGACGCCAAGGACGCCATCAAGTCCTTCCTGATGGCCCTGCCGGAAACGGACTACGACTGCTTCCGTGCTGCTCAGTCGGGCGACTACAACGGCTTCGTCGAAGTCGATGCCAGCTTCTACCAGCCGATCATCGACGCCCGTAAGGCCACCATCGGCAGTTAATCCCCCTGTGTCGGCCGGTTCCTCTACGGGGCCGGCCGATCGTCTGTTTGGAGATCGGCATGACGGATATGGCGAGCAGCGGAGCGGCGGCAGAAAGTTCTGCCCACACCAGCGCCGAAACGATCCATCGGCACTATTCCCAGTTGGTGCGCACGCGGCGCATCTATTCGCTCCTGGCCATAGCTGCCTTGGCCATTGCGCTGGCCTGGTCGCTGATTTTTGCCAACGATGCCAGCTCGGGCAAGTTCTTCGAACGGCTGCCCTATCTGTTCGACTTCATCAAGAATTTCGTGCCCGACGATCCTTTTGAGATCGTGCGGGCCCTGTTCGATCTGCCATCGCCCTATGCCGATGGCTCGTTCAAGTATGACTACGAGGTGGGTCGCCACTATCTGTTCGGCACCCAGTTCTACATCCCCGAATATTTCTACGAGATGCTGGTGACGGTGAATATCGCCTTCGCCTCGACGCTGATCGGGGGTTTCTTTGCCTTTCTGCTCTGCTTTGTTGCCGCGTCCAATCTGGGTGTTGCCGCACCGCTGCGCTGGTTCGTGCGCCGCCTGCTTGAACTCATGCGCGCCTTTCCCGAGATCGTGCTGGCCGGCATGATGGCCGCCGTTCTCTCGCTCGGCCCGATAGCCGCGATCTTTGCGGTCTCGGTGCATACTGTGGGGGCTTTGGGCAAATTGTTCTTCGAGGTCGTCGAGAACGCGGACATGAAGCCCGATGAGGGCCTGCGCTCGGTCGGCGCTAACTGGTTTGAGCGCGTGCGCTTCGCCATCGCGCCCCAGGTGATGCCCAATTTTGTGTCCTATTTTCTTCTGCGCACCGAAATCAACGTGCGTGCATCCACCATTATCGGGGCGGTGGGCGGAGGCGGCATTGGCGAAGTGTTCCGCCAGTCCATCGGTCGCGACCATGCGGCCAAGACCTACGCCATCGTCATCCTGCTGTTCCTCACCATCGTTGCCATTGACCAGTTCTCGGGCTGGCTGCGTCGGCGCCTGGTGGGCAATGCCGCATTCCAGTTCGGGGCCTAGGAGCACTCGCCATGTCTGTGACGACCCTCTCGCCCCAGGAACGCAACCGTCTCCGCAACGCCCATCCCGAGGTCTTCAGCCGCAGCTTCGGCACCCGCTGGGGTGGCCTGTTGCTGATCGCCGGGGCCCTGCTCTACCTGGTCTATTGCTGGAACTTCTTCGAAGTCGGGGACAAGCTCGCCAATGGCAGGTGGGAGCGCGCCGGCATCTACATGGCCGACTGGATCAGCTGGGAAGCCCAGCCGCGCTTCCGCTTCCGGGATGATGGCTCGACAGAAATTGAATATCAGCGTTTTTCGCCGCTGGGTGACAATCCTGATCCGGATTGGCTTGCCGTGCTGCCCGATGGCAACCATGAAGTCAGCTTCGGCTCGGCCGGCAATCGCGTGGACATTTCGTCCGCCGGTGTTACCGCCTTTGTCGGCGGCGTCCCCTATGACATTGCCTTTGAGAGCGAGGCCGCGCTCCTGCCCGCCGATGCGCCAGCCGCCATGAGCGAGCGCAATGGCCGCGTCACAGTCGAGTATGGCTTTGCCGGCAGCGCGGAAATTCGCGCCACGCAGGTTCTGATCCGTCGCCGTTTCCTGGGCTGGGAGAACTTCTTCTTCGACACGCGCTCCCCCTTCTGGGGCATGAGCGCGCCCGAATTGCTGGCCAGCGTGACCAGCGGCGAACGGTTTGACCCCGATCAGCCCAACATCACCCTGGCCTGGTCCGAGTTTCTCACCAATTCGGAATGGCAGCATGGGGACGTGTTCAACAAGCTCGCCCAGACCATCGTCATGGCCTTTGTCGGCACGCTATTCGCCGCCTGCCTCGCCTTTCCGCTGGCCTTCATTGCTGCCCGCAATGTCACCAACTCCCGCCCGGCCAACTGGATCACCAAGCGCTTCTTCGATTTCACCCGCTCGGTCGACATGTTGATTTGGGCGCTGGTTTTCACGCGCGGCTTCGGCCCAGGCCCCCTGGCGGGCATAGCCGCGATCTTCGTGACGGATACGGGCACATTCGGAAAGCTCTATTCCGAGGCCATCGAGAACATCGACGACAAGCAGCGCGAGGGCATCCGCTCGGTTGGTGCCAGCCCGGCGGAGGTCAACCGCTTCGGCATCATGCCCCAGATCGCCCCAGTGATCATTTCCCAGACCCTCTATTTCTGGGAAGCCAATATCCGCGGCGCCACCATTATCGGTGCCGTCGGCGCCGGCGGTATCGGTCTGAAACTGCTCGAAGCCATGCGCACCAATCAGGACTGGGAAAATGTCGCCTATATGGTCGTGCTGATCCTGCTGGTGGTGTTCGTCTTCGACAATCTGAGCGCCGCCATCCGCACCCGCCTGATTGGCGCACCGGGTAGAGAGCACCGCTAGTCAACTGAGTTGACCGCTGAGGCTCACCATACCTGGTGGGCCCGGGACCGTTCGCGCCCCGCCGAGGTCCCGCCGCGCCGGGAGGCAAAGGCCGTGGGATGTACGCAGGGTCGCACCGTCAAACCCGTCGCGCTGAGCCTCGCGGCCGCAGCTTCCGTTGCGGGCGCCCCCGGCCGGGCTATTAAAAGCTCTAGGGAAATAGCAAAGGCCATTTGAATGGCCAGTTCGGGGCGCACACAGGCGCACAACAACCACCAAGGAGATTTCTGGCTGGGGCGCCAGGATTCGAACCTGGGAATGTCGGTACCAAAAACCGATGCCTTACCACTTGGCGACGCCCCAACTTGGTGCCGGTTCCTACACGGTTCGCACGTGCTGTGCAACACGATCTGCATGGTCGATAAAAGGTTGTGACAAGCGCTTGAACAGGGAAAAGACCACAGCTATAAAGCCGCCACATCGCGACAGGGTCGGCACGGCCGATCCGCACTTTCCGAGATGTCGCGGTTCTGACGGAGTATAGCGCAGCCTGGTAGCGCACCTGCTTCGGGAGCAGGGGGTCGCAAGTTCGAATCTTGCTACTCCGACCAATCAACCCCGGCGTCTTCGGACGTCGGGTTTTTTGTTTTGGGCCATGCCGATCGTCAGGCTTGTTTCCGGCCGGTGCTACGACGGACCGTAAGCCGCAGCCGCAGCCGCAGCACGCACCAACAAAAAAGGGGCCGGTCTTGCGACCGGCCCCTGTCATTGTGGCAGGTGACTTCAGCGCTTACCGCCAAACATCCTCCACAGGCCGGTCACGGTCATGGCCGCGAAGGCCATCTTGAGAGTGTCCCAGACGAGGAAGGGCTGTACGGCCTTGGCAAAGGCAGAGGCGACCACATTGGTCTGATCAACCCATGCGGCCTGACCTGCCATCATCACCAACCAGGCAAAGCCGAAGGCATAGAGCACAGCGGTCGCCACCAGCATGGCGCCGAACAGGGCGAAGGGGCGGTTCGAAGCGCCACGGTCGGCGGCGTAGCCGATGATCGCGGCCTGTGCCAGGAAGCCGATGAGGAAGCCGCCGGTGGGGCCCACAAGGTAAGCCATGCCGCCGCCGGTCGCGAAGACAGGCAGGCCCATTGCCCCTTCGATAAGGTATGCGGCGACAGTTGCGACAGCGATGCGCATGCCGAAAGCAGCGGCAAGTGCCGCGATGGCAAAGCTCTGCAGGGTCACCGGAACCGGCCAGACCGGGACATTGACCTTGGCGGCAGCGGTGATCAGCATGGTGCCAATGAGGACGATAGCGGCATTGGTTGCCAGCTTGGCGACGTTGCCCTTGGGCTGGAATGCACCGAGCAGCGTGTTGGGCGTGGTCAAAGTCACAGCCATTTCATACCTTCCGTAATTGATAGGGACCAACCCCCTCCCAGGGCGGTCTGGTCCGGACCAACGCTTATTACGGTTTCGTTACACGGCACGCAATGGCTCCCACTCCCCCACGGATTCAGTTCGACCGCCAATTCGATGCCCAGACCGGTCAGACCGTCGCTGTGGCAGAGGGCATAGTTCGGGTAATCGCACCCAATCCATCCCCCTACACCTTCACCGGCACCAACAGTTTTATTGTGGGACACCAGAGGCTTGCGGTGATCGACCCGGGACCAGAGGACGAGGCACACGAGGCCGCGTTGACCGCCGCCATAGGCGAGCGGCAGGTGACAGCAATTCTGCTCACGCATACCCATCGCGACCACAGCGCATTGGCCAAAACACTTGGCCGGCGGCTGGGTGCCCCGCTGTGGTTTGGCGGACAGCACCGCCTCTCGCGTCCCTTGCGCCGATTCGAGGTCAATCCGATCCGGCGCTCATGTGACTGGGACCTCGTGCCGGACCGGGTACTCACCGACGGCGCGCTCGTTGAATTGGGGGACATGGCTCTGCGGGTGCACACCACGCCAGGCCACTGCGCAAATCATCTGGCTTTCGGCGTGGCGGACGGCGATGTGCTGTTTTCCGGCGACCACGTCATGGGCTGGAATTCGACACTGGTTTCCGTGCCAGATGGTTCGATGGCGGACTATTTTGCCTCGCTGGACAAGGTCATCGCCCTGCCCTACCGCCGCTATCTGCCCGCGCATGGAGGTGAGATTGCCGATGGGGTGGCCCATGCGGCAGCGCTCAAGGCGCATCGGGAGATGCGCAACCAGCAGCTGATCGATGCCGTGAGCGCGGGTGCGCGAACACTGGGCGCAGTGGTCCAGGCAATCTATCCGCGCCAACCCGCCAAAGTGCGGATGGCGGCCCGCATGACCATGATGGCGCATGTGGAATATCTGCAAGCGGAGGGGCAGCTGCGGGCGACGCGGGGCCTGTTTGGGATGCGATTGGAATTGGCCTGAGGGCAGCAGACGCCGGAGTGATCGCCTCTTCCTTAATGGAGAGGCGGCACCGGCTGATAATCACCCGTTCCGCTGAAACCCTACGCCACCCTCGCGCCCGGTCTGTCCCCGGTGGCGCAGCATGTGATCCGCAAGGACCAAAGCCATCATGGCTTCGCCCACCGGCACGGCGCGGATCCCGACGCAGGGGTCGTGGCGGCCCTTGGTGATGATGTCGACATCTTCATTGGCCGTGGTGACCGTCTGGCGCGGGGTCAGAATGGACGAGGTCGGCTTGACCGCAAATCGACACACGATCGGGTCGCCATTGGAGACACCGCCCAGTATGCCGCCGGCATGGTTGGAGAGAAAATAGGGCTTGTCCTCGCCCGAGCGCATCTGATCGGCGTTTTCAACACCGGTCAGGCTCGCGGCCTCGAAACCAGCGCCGATTTCCACCGCCTTGACCGCATTGATGCTCATCATCGCCGAGGCGAGATCAGCGCTGAGCTTGCCGTAGATCGGGGCGCCCCAGCCAGATGGAACACCTTCGGCCACGACCTCGATGACCGCGCCCACCGAATTGCCCTCCTTGCGCAGCGCGTCGAGATAATCGGCCCACAGGAGTGCCGCCTTGGCGTCGGCGCAGAAGAAGGGATTCTCATCGACCAGCGCCCAATCGAAATTGGCGTAGTCGATCTTGTGTGGGCCCATCTGAACCAGGCTTGCACGAATTTTGACACCTGACAGCACCTGCCGCGCCACGGCCCCGGCTGCCACGCGGGCAGCGGTCTCGCGCGCAGAAGTGCGGCCGCCGCCGCGATAATCGCGGATGCCGTATTTCTGGTCATAGGTGTAGTCGGCGTGGCCGGGACGATATTTGTCGCGGATCTCCGAATAATCCTTGGAGCGCTGATCGGTATTTTCGATCATCAGCGAAATCGGCGTGCCGGTGGTGCGGGGACCATCGGTGCGTTCATCCTCGAACACGCCTGAGAGGATTTTAACCTCATCGGCCTCGCGCCGCTGCGTGGTGAATTTGGACTGGCCCGGCTTGCGGCGGTCGAGATCGCGCTGGATCATCTCGGGGGTGAGGGCGATGCCCGGCGGGCAGCCGTCGACCACGACCCCCAGCGCTGGCCCATGGCTTTCGCCCCAGGTGGTGAAACGGAAAAGATGCCCGAACGTATTGAAAGACATGGCGCGGCCCCGTGGTTGCCAGCGTTCTAGGCACGCCGGGGCGTCAGGTCAATCGACCGGTTCGTCCCAGGTGTTCTCGGCCGCATGCAGCGTCATCCGGCCACCGGCGAAATGAGCGATCACACCCTGCGGCGGCGGCCAGTTAAGCACATCGCCGCGCGGCGTGCCCTCGACAAGGTGCCGCAGCACGCGCAGCACACCGCCATGGGCGACGACCACAGCGTGATGGGTCAATTCGCGGGCGAAGTCGAGCAGGCGAGCGGCGACATCATCGTAGTTCTCGCCGTTTTCGGGGCGGAAGCGCCAATAGCTCTCGTCGCGTTCGCCGGGCGCGAGGGCTGAATGCTCACGGGCGATCTCGGCGTGCAGGCGGCCTTCAAAGTCACCGAAGGAAATCTCGATCAGCCGCTTGTCGTGAATGACGGGCGGCAAATCGATATCGAAGGCGGCACGCATGCGATCCATGGTTTCGGACGCCCGGCTCAGCGGCGAGGCAAACCAGTTCAGCGAGGCGGGATCAACACCATCGCGCTCCAGCAGCTCGCGCAGCAGCAGGCCATTGGCGTCGGCTTGCAACTGGCCGGTGCGATTGAGCGGAATATCACGGCTGCCCTGGTAGCGCTGTTCACGGTTCCAGTCGGTTTCGCCGTGGCGCGCGAAATAGAAATCTGGCCAGGAAGGGGCAGTCATGGACACTTCCGCGCCACAAGGCACGGCCTTTGTTCGTCTGGAGTCTGTGGCTTGCTTGTGGCACACCCTAGACCGCCCAAGCAAGCGCAACGCCCTCATAGCTCATCTGTTTTGGAGTTCTGACATGCCCCTCTCCGCCATCGAAATCCGTGATGCTTTGACCGGGATTGTGGGCAGCGATGGGATCGTGACCGACACCGAAAAGATGGGGGCATGGCTTAATGAACCACGCAAGCGCTTCCACCAGACCGCTTCGGCCATCGTGACGCCGCCCAGCGTGGAAGCAATTCAAAAAGTGATGGCGTGGGCCAACCAGAACCATGTCGGCATTGTTCCGCAGGGCGGCAATACCGGGCTGGTCGGTGCGCAGGTGCCGCTTTCGGGTCGCGAGGTGATCCTGAGTCTGCACAAGCTCGATCGCATCCGCTCCATCGATACCGCGGCCGGTGTGATGACCGCAGAGGCCGGGGTGATTCTTGAGAACGCCCACAAGGCGGCAGAAGCCGAGGGCGCGATGTTCCCCCTCTGGCTGGCGTCGCAGGGCTCGGCACGGATTGGCGGCGTGCTGTCCTCCAATGCCGGGGGTGTCAATGTTTTGGCCTATGGCAATGCGCGCGAACTGACCATGGGGGTCGAGGCCGTCCTGGCGGATGGACGGCTCTATCGGGGGCTCAACGCGCTCAAGAAGGACAATACCGGCTATGACCTCAAGGATCTTCTGGTGGGCGCGGAGGGCACGCTCGGCATCATTACGGCTGCAAGCCTGAAGCTCTATCCCCTGCCCCAGGATTACGAGACGGCCATCGTCAACGTGGCCTCTCCCGAAGCGGCGCTGGAATTGTTTCAGCTGATGCGTGAACGCGTTGGCTCGCGCCTCAACGCGTTCGAACTGATCCCATGGATTGGGCTCGACATCCAGCTTCGCCACGGCATGCTGGACAAGGATCCGACCGCGAGCGCTTCGCCCTGGTATGCCTTGATCGAATTGACCCGTATGGCCGGTACGGAGCCGGGCGCCCTGCAGTCGGCGCTGGAGGTGGCTTTCGACAAGACGCTCATTTCCGACGCGGTAATGGCCGAGGCCCTCGCTGACCGCACCCGCATGTGGGCATTCCGCGAGCAGATGAGCGAGTGCCAGAGCCGCGAAGGTGCCTCGATCAAGCACGATGTCTCAGTGCCCATTGCTGCTGTTCCGGCGCTGATTGCCGAGGGATCGGCAGCGGCAGAAAAATTCGCGCCCGGCATTCGCCCCGTGCCATTCGGCCATATGGGAGATGGCAATATTCACTTCAATTTCTCGATGCCGGTCGGCGCCGATCCCAAGGCCTTCATGGCGGAGTATGACGAGGCCATGCACGAGATCATCTATGAGGTGGTGCTCAAACTGGGCGGCTCGGTATCGGCCGAACATGGCATCGGACAGCTTAAAACAGAGCTGCTGCGCCAGGTTAAGGATCCAGTGGCGCTTGAGATGATGCGGGCAATCAAGACGGCGCTGGACCCCAACGGGATTCTCAATCCGGGGAAATTGATGGGTTAGCCGCGCCGCCGGTCACTTTCGTGTGCCTTCTTGCACCTCCCTCCCGCCCGGACCATGTCTGGGCGATGCTGCTCAAAGACATACAATTCCTCGACGACGCTACGCGTCCTGCCATTCCCAAGCTTGCCGGTGTGACCGAAGCGCAAAAGGCGCCGGGCGAGCATTTGAGGATGATTCATGATCATTTGCGCGAGAACATGGTGGTGCTCGGCCGGCTGATCGAACGCGCCTCTCAGGGCAAAGCGACGGCCGAAGAGATTCAGGCCGAAACCGAAGAGCTGGTGATGGTGTCCAATTACCGGCGGTTCGGCACGTTGTGCGGGCAGTATTGCCAGTTCGTGCATGGGCACCACTCGATTGAAGACTATGCCATCTTCCCCGGCATTGCCGCACAAGGGCCGGCGTTCAAGGCCATTGCCGACCGGCTGCAGGCCGAGCATGTGGTGGTGCACCAATTGCTCGAGCGCCTGATTGACGCGCTGATTGCCCTGGCCGATGCGCCGGGGCCATCTAATTTCGAGGATGCCGTGACCGTGTTCCGGGCGCTGGAAAAAGTGCTGCTCAGCCACCTCCACTACGAAGAAGAATCCATCGGCGACGCACTGGGCTATTTCGAGATCGGGGTTTAGGGGGCAAGGGCACGGGCCGAATTTGTTCTTCTCCCCCTCGGGGAGAAGGTGGCGCGTAGCGCCGGATGGGGGGGATGGTTCTCACCCTCATCCGGCGCTACGGATCCCCCTCACCGACCCGGCTGCGCCGGGCCACCTCTCCCCGAGAGGGAGAGGAACAGAACGGGGCTCAGAACAGATCCATCTGCCCGCCGCCCGCCACCTTCTTCGGCTTGGGCTTTTCCACCGGCGGCTCCTGCCTTGCCAGGTCCACCGGCTCGATCAGGCCGGGATCATCGTCGCGGGCGGAATTGACCCTGGTCGAGACAGGGTGGAACTTCAGCACGCCATCGTCGAGTGGCAGCGCCATTTGCGCGGCCTCGTGTGCGCGGACTTCGCGGACATTGAGCCATGCGTCCTGCGCGGCTTCGTCCAGGAGGATCGCGGGCATGCGGTCATGGATTTGTGAAAGCTGAGGATTGGCGGCGACGGTAATTGTGGCCACTGAATCGATCTCTTCACCATTGGGGCCCATCCAGACCGAGTAGAGACCGGCCAGCGCCATGGGCTGCCCATCTGTGCGGGTGATGTAGTAAGGCTGCTTCTTCTTGTCTGGGCCGGTGTGCCATTCATAATAGCCGCTTGCCGGAACGAGGCAGCGGCCATGCTTGACGCGGTCGCGGAAGGCAGGCTTCTCGGCCATGCTTTCGGCACGGGCATTGACCAGAAGCGGAAATTCGCGCGGGTCCTTGACCCAGTGGGGCACAAAGCCCCAGCGCGCAAAATGCGCCTCGCGGCGACCTTCCGCTTCCCAAATGGCGGCAATCGGCTGGGTGGGCGCGATGTTGTAGCGCGGCACGATCTCGATGCTGTTCAAAAGCTTGAACAGCTCAACCATCATTTCCGGTGGTAAGGTCGAGGCGTAGCGGCCGCACATAGCGTGTCTCCTTTACTCTGGCAGAGGTAAGCTCTTGGAACACGAATCGCAAACCGGCTTGCCATGACCGACCTCCCCAATGCTGCCAGCGTTGCCCTTGTCCGAGACGGCAAGGTGCTGGTGATCAAGCGCGCTCTCGCGCCCTACCAAAATCTCTGGACCTTTCCGGGTGGCCGTATGGACCCCGGAGAAACAGTGGAGCAATGCGCGGTCCGCGAGGTGCAGGAGGAATTGGGCCTTACCATTCGCAATCCACGCCATGCCATGACCCAATCGCTGGGCCGCGACGGCACCTATCGCCTGGCGGTCTTTGCCACCACCGACTTCTCGGGCGTCATCCGCCCTTCGGAGGAGATCAGCGATCACAAATGGGCCGACCCGGGCATGCTCCCTGCGCTGCGAACCACCTCAAGGCTCGATGACGTGATCAGAGAGTGCTTCAAGGTGCTAGGGCAAAGCTGGTAGAAGGCGGACATGGACGAGTTGACCCCACGCGATGCTGCCCGCGGCCCCACCCCACCCTCAATCCCCTCCCCCTTGTGGGGCAGGATCATGGGTGGAGGTTCGCGCCTCCGCGGATTGCTTGGTGGGATAGCGGTCGCCCTCATGCTTGCATCTCCCGCTCACGCCATTGACCCGCTTTATCAGCGACAGATGGAGAGGCTGACCGAGATCATGGGCAGTCTCTATTTTCTCGAACCGCTGTGCAAAACGGGCACCGAGGACTGGCGTGCCCAGGCGGCGGAGCTGATTGCGCTGGATGAACCGGACGATGACCGCAGGCAGCGCCTGGCCGGGGCCTTCAACACCGGCTATTCCGCCTTTTCCCGGCTGCACCGGCAATGCACGCCATCCTCGCGTGCGGCACTCGCACGACTTCTGGAAGAGGCACAGAAGCTGGCGCGGGAAATCCACACGCGCTTTGCCGAATAGGCCCAGGGAAGGGTCCACGTAATTGCGCACTCGCTGTTAACCTTCGGCTTACTTCCTCCGTACGGGGAGCGTCGAGGCGTGCTATGCCCGCATCATGAGCACGTCCAAGTCCATTTTTTCGCCCGCATCCGGGATCGGCCCGTTCGACCGTAGCCAGTCGGAACGGCAGCTTGCGCTTGAATATCTGGCGGAGGCGTGGAACAGCGCAGAGGAAGACGGGCTGGAATCCGCCTCTCTGGCGCATGCCTCGCTGTTTGCCGCGCTCGCGACCTTCGTGAAAATGCATGGCGACGAAGCCACCGCGGACCTGGTCGCGCTGCTTCCTGAGCGTATCCGCAATGGCGAATATAATCTGGACCGGATTCTGCAGTAGCGGTCTGCCGCCAGGCAGTTTAGCCGTTGCTGCTACCGATCAGATAGAAGATCGTGCCGCCGATGGCGATGAACAGCACGACGAAGATCGCGATGCGGATAATGCTGGTATAGCCGCGGCCAAACGCTAAACGTTCGGCCGGGCCCTGTCCGCTCTCGGTGATGTAGCGGTCGGTCTCTGACCTGACTTCGCCATTATGGTTGCTGTTCATCGGCCGGATCCATCAGTTCTTTGCGTCGACGCCGCCACTGCTGAGCGAGGCGTAACGCAAGGTCAGGGGCTGAATTTGCGTGTCCAGCCATTCGGCCATGGCCAATTCCTCGTCGAGATTGGCCTGCAGGAGCGAGACGGCGTCGGCTTCACCACTTCCTTCGGCCAGCGCCACCAGCGACTTGTAGGCGGCAATCTCATAGTTTTCGAAGGCGAAGTTGGCGAAGCTGTTCTTGATGATCTCATCTGGCGCCATTGTGTGCCCAATGGCTGCAATGGAGCCGGCCATGCTCAGAGCCGTGTCCTTGAGAGCAGAACGGTCCCCGTCGACGCGGTCCAGCAGCTGGTCTAGACGATCAATCTGCCTTTCGGTCTCGGCAATATGCTGCTCTATCCGCTCGGCTACTTCGGGATAATGCTCGATCCGCTTCACCTGGGGGCGCAGGATCGACAGCGCCTGATTTTCCATGGCGTGGGCGTTGCGCAGACCAGTAATGTAAATATCCTGGGTATTGGGCATTGAAACTCTCCGATCAAATGCCCGCCCAACGCAATAACCCAGCGATAAGCTCCATCACCATGTGCCCGGCGGCCGGGTTGGCCGCGATGACCTAGGTTCTGCCAGCGACAGCGACTCGAGGAAATTCATCGGCTGGCCCTTTGACGGCGTCACTAGCTCGCCCTGCCACACCACCTTGTTGCCGCGCACGATGGTGCCAACCGGCCAACCGGTGACAGTGACCCCGTCATAGGGTGTCCAGCCAGCGCGGCTCTTTATCCATTCATTGGTGATGGTTTCGCGCCGCTTCATGTCGACAATGGTCAGGTCGGCATCATAGCCCACCGCGATACGGCCCTTGCCGGCGATGCCGAACAGCCGGTTGGGGCCATGGCTGGTCATGTCGACAAAGCGCTGCAGGGTGAGCCTGCCTGCGTTGACATGGTCAAGCATGATCGGGACAAGGGTTTGAACCCCGGTCATCCCCGAATGGCTCTGTGGGTATGGATGGTCCTTTTCCTCGCGCGTATGCGGCGCGTGATCGGATCCGAGGATGTCGGCCACACCATTGGCAACGCCCTTCCAGATACCCTCGCGATGCGCCTTATCGCGCACCGGCGGGTTCATCTGCGCATATGTTCCCAAACGGTCATAGGCGGTTTCGTCCAGCGTCAGATGGTGCGGGGTGACCTCGACGCTCGCCACATCCTTGTGATCGGCAAGGTAGACGATTTCTTCCTTGGTCGAGATATGCAGCACGTGGATGCGCTTGCCGGTCTTGCGGGCCAGGTTGACCAGCCGCGTGGTGCAGCTCATGGCGACTTCGGGCGAGCGCCAGACAGGATGGCTCGATGGGTCGCCTGGTACACGCAGGCCCTTGCGTTCCTCGAGCATGAATTCGTCTTCGGAGTGGAAGGCAGCGCGGCGGGAAATGGCGTTGAGGATCGCTTCCACCCCGGCATCGTCCTGCACCAGCAGCGAGCCGGTGGAGGAGCCCATGAACACTTTGACGCCCGCGCAGCCCGGCAGCTTTTCCAGCATGGGCAGCTCAGCCACGTTGTCGTGGGTGCCGCCGACATAGAAGGCGAAGTCGCAATGCATGCGGTTGGTGCCCGCCGCGATCTTGGCCTCGAAGGTTTCGCGGGTGGTGGTCAGCGGATTGGTATTGGGCATTTCGAACACGCCCGTCACCCCGCCCATGACGGCGCCAAGCGAGCCGCTTTCAAGGTCTTCCTTGTGCGTCAGCCCCGGCTCGCGGAAATGCACCTGGGTGTCGATCACGCCCGGCAGAATATGCAGGCCCTTGCAGTCCACAATCTCGGCGGCGCTGCCGTCCACGGTGCCGATCGCGACGATTTTCCCGTTCTTGACGGCGATATCGGCCAAGCCCTCGCCATCCTGGTTCACAACGGTCGCATTCTTGAAAATCGTGTCGTACTGCGCCATGTCTTCCGTCCCGCCTGTCTGGTTTTGTAAGCCGCGTCATGTGACCAGTCGGACATACCGGACGGGCATCCGAAGAGGCAAGCCACATGAGCATCCATCTGCGCGCCGACCGCGCCCTGTTCCGCTTTTCTGGCCCCGAGGCGCATCGGCTTCTCAATGACGTTGTCACGGGCGAAATTCCCAGCACCGGCGATGGCATCGGTGAGCTGGCCGCGGCCTGGGCGCTGCTGTCGCCCCAGGGCAAGATCCTGGCCGAGGGTCTGGCAGGATTTGCCGAGGATGCGCTCTGGCTCGATGTCCACCAATCCGTGGCCGACGACTTCTTCAAGCGCATGAAAATGTACCGCTTGCGCGCCCAGGTGGTGATCGACGACCTGCGTGAGACCCATCGCGTTGGATTTGCACAGGATGCCGAGCCCGACGGCATCCGCCACACGGATCGGCTGGGTCCGATCAGCATGGGGTGGCGCGCCATTGCACCGGTCGAGGCCACCAGCGACTGGGTGCAGGACGACACATTCTATCAGGACCAACGCATCGCCACGGGTATCGCTCATCAAGGCAACGACTTTCCCGCCAATGAAGTCTTCGCCCACGATATCGGCATGGACCTGCTCGACGGCATCGACTTTGCCAAGGGCTGCTATGTAGGCCAGGAAGTGGTGAGCCGCATGAAGCATCGCGGTACGGCGCGACGGCGGCCGGTGATCGTCTCCGGTATTGAAGCCCCGGCCGGGAGCGCTGTCGTTGCCGATGGCCGCGAAGCGGGGACCATCGGCCAGGTGGTCGATGGCAAGGCCGTGGCCATTGTGCGGCTCGACCGAATCACTGATCTCGAAGGGGTGACCGTGGCCGGCAAGCCCGTGCAGATCGCATTGCCGGTCTGGGCAAATTACCAATTCGGCGGGCCTGTGACGGACGAGTAGCCAAAGTTCTCGAATCGGCCTCATCTGCTAAGGTCAGCGCCAACAGTCTGCTAACCAATTCGTACCTGATGTCCCGCCAAAGCACCCGGGCCTGGCAGCGCATGCTGTCCGGCCGCCGCCTCGATATTCTGGACCCCTCGCCCGTCGATGTGGAGCTTTCCGACATCGCGCACGGATTGGCTCGCGTGGCCCGCTGGAACGGGCAAACCATTGGCGACTATCCCTTTTCCGTCGCGCAGCATTCGGTGCTGGTGCTGGAACTTTTCCGCGCCGCCAATCCGGATGCCGCGCCGGTCGCGCAACTGCAGTGTTTGCTGCATGACGCGCCCGAATATGTGGTTGGCGACATCATCTCGCCGTTCAAGGCG
>Ga0208794_1000511_pt1 | contig 24367 bp, 10 predicted proteins | sample 32_taG_FD_184106 | JGI IMG/M metagenome (GOLD analysis project Ga0208794, IMG submission 184106) | Marine viral communities from the Gulf of Mexico - 32_GoM_OMZ_CsCl metaG (SPAdes) (version 2) | ecosystem: Environmental > Aquatic > Marine > Oceanic | place: Atlantic Ocean: Gulf of Mexico... | reverse complement strand
GGGAGTTTGGAAACAAACTCCTTCCTACTGATTACTATTATAATGATAATGGTATGATGGTTATGACAGAATCATATCACAAAAGAAGGGGTAGTTGTTGTGGAAGTGGATGTTTACATTGTCCATATGACCCACCTTATCAAAAAGGAAACACAAACATAAGAAAGTCATCGTAAGGTGACTTTTTTTATTTTAGAACTTAAAGTCTTTTGAATAAAGGTATTTAATCATTTCTTCATCTTTTTCGGTGAAGTTTTCTAAAACCATTATGGAATTACCTTCGTTATGATGGTGTTTAAAACCTAACATATGAAACATTTCGTGTCTGATTACATAATCAAAAGAATCGTACACTCTATTCATATATGTATCGATATGTATTTTAGCGCCTATTAATGTATTATCCTTTTCTAAAGATTTTTTATTGTATGTTGCCCCAATATTATCTGAGTGATCTGACCAAGAAAATAGATTATTATATTCTTTATCTGTAAGAAAATAAATAATAGAATTAGATTCATCTTTTTTATGTACTAAACTAATTTGTATAGTTTCTAACAAAGAATTGAAATAGGTTATAGTTTCTTTTATAGTATTTTTGTTTTCTTCACTACAATCACCATATATGTAAATTTTTATATCACTTTCCCATCTTTTATTTTTGACAATATCATTAACTAAATAATCGTGTGTGAAATTATTTTGTGATAAAACTAAATTAGGGAGAAAAAATAAGATTATAATAATTAAATTTTTCATAGTTGTTTTATATTTATATAACAAATATAATACATTTTTATGTATCTGCCAAATTTTTTATTAATTATATGAAAAGTTTATTAGAAGAATTAGATAGAATAAAAAGCTTAATGGTTTATGAAAAAGGTAAACCTTTAAATGAAGTCTCAACAAAAGTAGTAAAGACAACTGCTAGTACTTCACAAAGTGCTGCGCCAAAAACCAAAGATGTATCTACTACAATATTAAAAGCTCTTAAAAAAGAAGAAAATTGTGTTTTAGTAACACACACAGAAAACTTTAATGTAAATATTACCGTTGGGGAAGGTGCTAAAAAATTTCACGATAAATTTATTAATGTTTTAAAAGAAAAGTTTGGTAATGATTTAACTGGTGGACATTTAACTCTAAGTGATGTGAAAGTTTTTGGTGGTGCTAGTAATTATAATGGTGGTAAAGTTAAACCAGAATGGTGTAATGAATACGATGTTTCAAAAGGAACTACGTCATTAAAGAAATGGGCTTCTGGATGTGCAGGTTTTGGTGACATAGAATACAAAGGTAATAGTGGTGGCACAACTAGAAATACAAAATTAGCATTAAATAGAGCAAAAAATGTTTTAAAAGAATTAAAAACAGATATTATAAATTCTGCTAAAGAAGCAAATGTTAAATTACCCGAAGGTTTTGATGAATCAGAAATAAAATTTGATAGTGGTACTGTTTATACTGGTGATAAAATAGATAAAAGTAAACCTAGTGGATTAAACAATGGACAAATTGTTATGATTGACGCTAAGTTATGTTTTGTTAAAGACCCTGAACCTGAATCTGAAGAATGTTCTGATAAGTGTATGGAAAAAGACGCAAATGATAAATGTGTTTGTCCAGAATCAAAAGGTCTAAAAGAGGTTGATGGTAAATGTGTTTGTATAGATAGTAATGAACCACCAGATGAAAACTGTGAGTGTAAAAAAGAGAAGAAAAAATGTCCTACTTGTCAAGAACTTAATGAAGAAACCAATAAATGTGGATGTCAAAAAGGTTTAAAAGAAGAAAAAGATGACGAAGGTAATATTAAATGTGTTTGTCCAAACGATGGTGAGGAATTAATTAAATCTGGTGCTAAATGTGAATGTAAGAAACAACCTAAACCACCAGAATGTAACCAATCCTATGAAATAAAAGGTGGTAGAGGTACAAAACCAAATAACTTTGTTACTAAGGCATTACAACAGAAGTGGCCTTTCGAAGGTACAGGTGAAGTAACAATTAGTTTTAATCCTTTGGTAGTACCAGATGCATTTTATGTCAAATACGGAGATCAAGAATTTTGGAGTGGGTTCATTGGTGACATTTATAAGAAGGGTGAAGGGTTATATCAAATGATAAGCGTACCAAAAAATATTAAAAATAGATTCTACAAAGATATATACCCTAGTAGACTTACTAGTCAAGGGAATACTAATAGAATTGACAGATATCCTAGAATTTTTCCTGCGGAATTGGTTTGGTATAAACAAAATGATGGATTATTAGAATCAATAAATGCGGAAATTAGTAAAGTAGGTGGTAAGTTAACAGTTAATAATATTTTTAAGAATGGTGATGGTAATGCAGAAACTATTACTAAAAAACTTAAAAATGTTGAAAAAGGATTATTTGGGGTTTGGGATACATATGGAAATGTTTTAAAAGGTGAAACAACATTTACTTTGAAAAAAGAAAGTGGTGAAGAAGAAAACATTATTATCATAGTTTTCTCACCATTGGCAGAGACACTATTTAATATGAAAATAGAGTGTAAATAATTTTTTTATATATTTTACCATTTCTTTTCAAAAAATTTATAGTACAATATTTATATACAAATGGCAAAGACTAGATATATAAATATTGATTTCCCTTTTAAGGATAGTAATAAAGGGTTTTATTTAAATTTAAATCAAACAGATAGAGACGCAATTAGAGCGGATTTACTACACCTATTATTAACTAATAAAGGTGAGAGACTATATCTACCTGATTTTGGTAGTGATTTAAAAAAATATATCTTCGAACCTAATGACGATATAACACACGAAGAGATTAGGGATAATTTAAATGAAACAATAAAAACATATATCCCAAACTTAATAATTAACAGTATTGAATTTAGAAATGATGAAGTACAAGAAGCTATTACGGTAGAATTAACTTTTACTGTGACAGAAGATTCATTTACTAGTACAGATACTGTAGTAATAACTTTTTAAGATATGATTAAAAAAATTGATTATAATGCTAGAAACTTCGCAGATGTAAGACAACAACTGATAGAGTTCATACAAAAATATTATCCAGAAACTTTTTCGGATTTTAATGATGCCTCTGTTGGTATGATGTTATTGGAATTAAACGCTGCGGTTGGTGATATGTTATCATTCCATACAGATAGAATGTTTAACGAAACACAAATCAATTACGCACAAGAGAGATCTTCAGTTTTGGAATTGGCAAGAACCTTTGGTTTAAATATACCAGGAAAAAGACCGAGTATTACTATAGTAGATTGGACTGTTACAAACATACCTGTGAAGGGTGATACATTTGATGAGAGTTACGCACCTAAAATATTGAAAGGTTCGCAAGCATCAGGTGCGGGTAAAGTATTTGAATTGTTAGAAGATTGTGATTTTGCTTCACCATTTACAACTGGTGGTATTCCTAACAGACTAATTATACCTAATATAGATGGTACAGGTACTATTCAGAACTATTCACTAACAAAAAGAGAGATAATGGTAAATGGTATTACCAAAACATTTAAAAAGGTATTGACAAGATCTGATTATGTTCCGTTTTTGGAAGTTGTATTACCAGAAGACAATGTATTATCAGTTGAAAATATTATTACTAAAGAAGGTACTAACTTTGTTAATCAACCAACAGAAGAAGAATACGCAGACTTTGATTTAAATTGGTATGAGGTACCTGCATTGGCACAATCACAAGTTTATGTTGTTGATGAAAATACTGTATCAGATAGAGAAGGTGTAGTTGTTGGTAAGTGGAAAAACTCACCACAAAGATTTATTAAAGAATATACTGATAATGGTTTTTGTAAAATTATATTTGGTGCGGGTGATCAAGATACATCAGAATTAAACGAATTTGTTGGTTGTAAAGGACAAATTGATAGAATCGGTAAAACGGTAAATAACTTATCTTTGGGTGAGATACCACAAACTGATAACACTCTTTATGTAAGATACAGAGTTGGTGGAGGGGAAGATACTAATATCGGACCTAATACAATTACTAGTTTAGGGACTGTGACACCTATTATAAACGGTGATGATTCTAATATTAATAGAATTATTGGTGAAAGTATTAGTGTAAATAATCCAATACCTGCGTTGGGTGGTAAAGAACAACCATCAGTAGATGAAATTAGAAACTTAGTAAGGTATAATTTCTCTTCACAAAACAGATGTGTAACTATAAAAGATTATCAAAGTAGAATACCACTAATGCCAGGACAATTTGGTGTTCCATTTAGAACAGGTGTTTGGGAAGAAAGAAATAAAGTTAATGTATCTATATTGGCGTTAGACTCTAGTGGTAAATTAACTACACAATCCACTTCCGCATTAAAACAAAATATCGCAGAATATTTGGCGGACTACAGAATGTTAAATGATTATGTCACCATTAAGAATGGTAGGGTATTAAACTTAGGATTTGAGATAGATGTATTCGCAGAAAAGTCAGTACCAAAAGGACAAGTCATCAGTGGTGTGGTTAATCAAGTAAAGGACTATATGGATATCAATAAATGGGATATGGGAGATAATATCTATATTTCACAATTGGTTGAGAATATTAATAATGTTGGTGGTGTGTTAAATGTCACCGATTTAAGAGTTTTTAACAAAGTAAATGAAAATGGTGTCTATTCTCTTAATGAGGTTGCACAACCATACATTGATGATGAAACAAGACAAATAGACTTATTGGGAAGATATACATTGTTTGGAGAACCCAACGCAATGTTTGAGATTAAGTTCCCAAATAAAGATATAAAAGTGACAATTTCCACTTCATAATAATTACTTTTCAAAAAAATGAATTAGTTTTATAATAAAATTAAAGTTATGGGATGTAGTACATGTAAAAAATCAAATACGGCAACAATGAATACAGAGGATGTAGACACAGTAAAATTATTACCTGATAATTTATACGATGGAACATTCTTTTTTAAATTAATCACATTTTTAGTAGTAATGATAGCAATACCACTTATCATATTAGTATTGGCAATGCAATTATTTCTCACATTATTTTTCCCAAAAAAGTTAGGAGGAGTAAATAAAAAACTTAAAGGATTTTTTATGGGAATTTTTGCGAAATACGCAGAATTTAAGGTAAAAAGAACTTTAAAGAAAAGAGAAAGACAATTTGAAAAAACTACTAACTATGTTAATCAAGATATTGAAGAAGTAGAAATTTACGATAACGAAGAATAAAAATAATGATTAGTATATGTCTAAGTCATACAGAATTAGGACAACACCAGGTCAAGAGAACAATGGTTTTATAAATGTCAATGTTGATCTTAATCAAAACTATGATCAGTTAGAGATACTAAGCCTTAAAATTTCTCAAAAAGACGACTATCAAAATTTCTGTGCAGATTATGGTGTTGTTGCAGGTAGAATAATTGTAAATAATGGGTTTGGAGTACCTAACGTTAAAGTATCAATATTTGTACCTGTGGATGACGCAGATTTGGCAGACCCTGTAAAGTCTTCAATATATCCATATACCGAACCATTTCCAGATCAAAAAAATAGTAATGGTGTAAGGTATAATGTATTACCTAAAAATCAACAATCATTCGATCACACACCCGTAGGTACTTTCCCAAAGAAAAGAGAGGTATTAGATGATAATACAACACTAGAAATATATGAAAAATATTATAAATATACTACCGTAACTAACGAAGCGGGTGATTATATTTTATTTGGTATACCTGTTGGGGATCATTTCCTTCACTATGATATGGATGTTAGTGATATTGGTTTTATTTCGATAAGACCTTTTGAAATGATAGATAAAGACGGTTATAGTGATGATTTATTTGATAGTAGATTTAAATATAAGGGTTCTAATAACTTAGATAGTTTACCACAAATATTTTCTGAAAACATTCCTATTACAGTAGAACCTTATTGGTGTGATAGTTTAAGTGTTGGTAGCGGTTTAGGTATAAATAGGTATGATATCGAACCAAATATATCAATTACACCTACCGCAATCTTTATGGGTAGTATTTTTTCTGATGACGAAAAAGATTCAATAAACAAAAATTGTAAACCATCTAGAGAGATGGGTAAACTTAATGAAGTTGTTACGGGACCAGGTAAGATTGAAGCGATTAGACGTACAGTAGATGGAAATATAGAAACATTTGAGTTTAATGACAATTCTATAGATGATAATGGTAACTGGTCGGTATTAGTTCCTATGAACATTAGGAAAGTTGTTACTGATGAGTTTGGTAATTTAGTTCCATCACCTGATGGAATTAAAGGTATTGCGACAGAGGGTGATTATAGGTTTAGGGTATCTATGGATGCGACATCTAATGATAAAAGACTTAGACAAAGAGCGAAATTTTTAGTACCTAATACAAACAATAATTTTAGTTTTGGTGAATTTTCAACAAAACAATTAAAAAAACAAAGACCTTTTACATTAAACGAACAGTTATCAACAATAACTGATGGGACACAATACGAAGAAGATATTACAAACCAATATAACTATTTAGAAGAGTTTTTTCCTTTTAGATGGAAGAAAGTATATACAGTAAAACAATATATTGGTAGGTTTCAGAAGTCTGGTGATTTTTTAAGTAGTTTAGGTTTAAATTTAGGGGGTGATGAAGCGAGAGGTTTCATTGGTATTAAAGATATTATAAACGCAGAAGGGGTTAATAAATTCCCAACAAACAGAACGGACACAACAATTAATCCATTATATACCATTATATGTATATTGGTGGTTTTATTTGGACACATTGTAGGATTTATTAATGGTATCATACAATTCATTAATGGGTTATTAACATTAATTTGTGATATACAAATTCCTACTGGTATATGTGCATATTCAATTAAAGGTTACGGTGTTGATACTAAATTTAATGCGCAGGTTAATTTATCTAGATTAAATAGAACATCGCGTGAGGGAAATCCTACGACATGGTATACTTTACAGTATAATGAAGATGAAGGAGGAGCATATATAGATAAAGAATGGAAAAATGAAGTTCAGAAATCAGATAATGGGACTAATGATGCGGGTAGACCTTGGATTGAAGCACCAGGATGTTTTGATACAAAAGACATTTGTGATGAAAAATGTGGCTCCTGCAAAACCGAATGTACAAATTGTTATAATAATACTAGTGGTGCAAGAGGATCGATTTTTTCTAATCCAGATGGTTACGATTCTGTTGATTATATTGCTAGAAAAAAGGTAAATGGAAAAGAACCCATATACACAAATATTGCAGGTCTTCCGTTAGTAACCCCTCCGATTCCAAGTTATTATTTTGTCAGGAAGGGTAAAATTGGTAGTTTTTATACTCTTGGAGTCGGTGATGATGGATTTAAACCATTAAAGGGTTATGCCAATTTGGCGATTACAGATGGAACTTCAGATAATAATGACGATTATGTGAGTCAAGATCTTTGGATATATGCACCATATAGGTCAGTAGATGATCCAGATCCTGGATGGGTTGCGGGACAAGATTTACCTCCTGGTATTACTAATGACAATGGTGGTGGTACAAAAACGTTAGAAGACCAAAACCCATCAGAATATAGTGGGGCTGAAGCGTCTGATGGTTATTATATACTTAATCAATATGCGACAATTATAAAAGGCACGAAAGCTTACGAAAATGTAGTATTAAGAACTTTCTTTTACAGTAATGTAGCACCTGATAAAAATTGGTATAAGCAACCTTCGGCTAGTGGTGACAATTGTTTTCCATGTAAATTAAGCGATTGTCAAGAAGGAGAACTTAGAATATTTAGTTCTTGTTGGGCATTAAGAAAGTCATGTTTATTTTCGCCAGGATTATGTTCACAATGTAAAGAACCTTGTAGTGGTGAAGGATTTAGTTGTTGTTCTAATGATGCTTTTGGTTGTCCTAGTAATTCTTCTACTTGTGGTGGAATAGATGGTGGTTGTTGTCAAGACAGATGTTGTCAAAGAGTTGGTTTAATACCATTAAAGTGTAATGATGAGGGAGTTGATTTAAAAATTAGTTTAATTAATTTACAAAACTTCTCACCAGCTTGTAATGTAACATATGTTAAAACAAATGCTTGTGCAAACTGTGGTGGTAGACAAACACCAGGAATTAAGGATTGGGCATCTTGTGTATTGGAACCAGTTGCAGTATTCTTAAGAATGTTAAAGTTTGATTTTTATAATGATTGGGTTGGTGGTACATTATACTTCCCATTAGTTAAAAGAAAATACAAATTAAAGAAAAACAAAAGAAAGTTTGGGCAAATTAAAAAAGATAAGTTCTGTGATTTTGATTGTAAAGAAAGGGTGAGATTTGAAGAAAATCAGTTTGGTATACCAGTACCAGTATTTAGTCCAAATTTTCAAGGTAACCCTACATTCAAACAACACAGAATTAGGATTACACCAACACTAACTAATTTATTTCCTACTATAACTGTTGGTGGGTGTACTGCGAGAGTTTTATTAAGGAGAGCAACTGATTGGTATGGTACAGAAGAAAATGATTTAGAGATACCTAATTTAGATTTAGCGGTACAGGATTTAGAATTTAACGGAAGAAATTCAAACAACGAAAGGTGTAAAGTAATATTCAATAACTTTGGAGAGTTTCAGACAGAGATGAATACATCTGGTATTGCGTTTACAACACCCGAAAGAGATATACAAACAAAACATGGAAAACCAGAGTATGTTGAAACTGAAGACGCAAATGGGACATCTACTTGGGAAAATATAGGAGGACACGCACATCACAGAAATATATGTGACGATACAAGATTATTAGAGAGAAAAGAATATTTTAAAACAAGTTTAGATTGTTTAAGTAGTGGGTGTAATGGTGGAGGAGACCCAATAATTAATAATGACGATAATCCATTAGGTGATTTCGGTCAAGAATCGGGTGACGAAGATAACAAATGTTGGGAACCTTGGCAACCACAAGATTCTTGTGAATTAGTTTCTTGTGACCCCGATTGTGGTTCTAATGGTGTTGCACCTTGTATAGAAGATACTATAGAAGAATATAATGATTATGGTAAGATAATAAAACATGGTTTGATATCGTGGAATGATGAAGAAATATATTATACTCCATATATACCACCACAAGATCCTTCTTATAATGATATAGAATATAAAGCGAATCTAATGTTACCTACAACGATTATGGAATTGGGTAGTAGTGTTTATTGTGATATTGATGATGTACCATTTGTTATGGACGTTTTACCACCAACAACATTTAACGCAAGTTATGAAGACATTAAATATAAATTTGGTTCAACAAATACAAGTTATGCAGGACCTAATGGTGTTTTAGGTGATGATGACGATGGTATCTTAAGAGAAATAACTAAATTTGACGATAAAAAAGATATATCATTAAATCTAAGGGCGTATGTTGAGTTTGCTTGTAGTAAAGTAATTTGTGAAAATATTACCGCACCTGTGGTACAATCACAATTGGGTGTTGAAATTATAGATAAAAATGATTTAGGTATAGAGATAGGTAACTGTTTTGTTAGATTCGATCACGAAGATGAGGTTAGAGATTATTTCTGTAGAAGGTTTAATGGGTATAAAGCGGATAATTTATCGTTCCACCACCAAAGACCAGGATCGATACAATATGAAAATGAATATAACACTTATCAAGAAATAACATTAACAGATGGTGTTAATAGATATTACAAATTACCTGAAGGAGACATTGTATATTCAGAGTATAATGATGGGGATTCTTTTATTCCTGGTGATGGTTGTGGTTATAGAAATACAAATGGACCTACTGACTTTTTCTATGGTGTCGCACCAGGACAAACATCATCATTCATTAACTATCCTAATACTGATCCTTATGATGGTGCAGGTGGTCCGAATATAACAATTGATTTCGGTCAAACCGCACAATTAGATGGTACAGATGAAATATTTTCTGGTATTACAAATAGTGAAGGGGATATTTCATTAGTAGATGACATTAATAATGGTAGTGTTTCTATTAATGGTATTAGATTTAATCGTAGTCAAACACCTTACTATCTATATTTTGGTTTAGTACCTGGTAAAACCGCATTACACAAAACAGTTGGTAAATTCTTTGCAGATAGAATAGACGCTATAACATTACAAGGGTTAGGTGCGTCACCAGATAGTGTAGATGAAAACATTAACAACACACCGAACATTAATAATGTACAAGATAATACATTTAGTGTATTTAGAACTTGTTTAGGTGATACTTTAATACAACCAATCAAAGTAGGGGATGTGTTATTGAACAATAATACTACGGGTAGTGGTACACAAGGTAATAACAATACTGGTAGTTCTAATCCATCTACAGGTGGTGGTACATCTACAGGTGGTAGTGTTGGTACTAGTGGTACAGGTTCCTCAAATACGGGAGGTAGTAACTCACCTGATTATGTATTGTCTTATACTGACCCTTCTAACGGTACTTTTTATCCAAATGTCAATGAAATTTCAATATTGAATGGTGCGTGTGCAACAACAACACCTACAGAAATAAGAAATTTCACATTAGAAGTTAATAGTTTACCATCACAATTAGAAATTTCATTGTGGGGAGGTGACGGTGGTTCTCCAGATTGTTTCCCACCAGGACCATCTGATTTAGTTGTTAATATATCTTTTGGTGAAGTAGGTGGGTCTGGAGGAATTCAATCATACACTGTACCAGTACAAAGTGTACCTAATCCAAATCAGGTGGTTACAATACCAATAACTAATCAAGGATCATTTGAAGGTAGTATTGAGATATTCCCATTTTATAGGACTAACTTTGAAGTGACATTAACAGTAAATTAAAAATAAAATATTTATAGAAAGTGGAAGAAACAAACAAAATATTATTAAATAGTGTAAGGTTACCAGACAATGTAAATGTGAATACACAGATACAATTTGGTTTGGAAAATAAAAACAAACCTTTACCTTTAAATGATATTGATACAACTGTAAGTCAATATGATCAGTTTTTAAAAGAAAGAAAAGAAAGTTCTATATATAGATTTTATGGTGTGGTTAAACCTGTTATTACTAATCCATTATTTAACGAAAATGTTGAGATTTACGAAGATGAAAATAACGAAATCAAAACTAGAGATATATTAAGTTCTAGTATATTTGAAAAGGATGGTTGGATTGGTTTCTATAATGATGAACCAAATGAAGACGCATTACAGTTTAATGATAACGAAAGTGCATTATGTGATTTCTTCCCCTTCGACCCTGGTTATGATAGATTAAAAATGTTAGATAGTGATGGTAAACAAAATTATTTATTAAAAATATTATACCCATTTAACAATAAAGATATTGTATTAGTAAAGAACAACGCAGGTATTTCACTTAAAGATGGTATACCAATAATTGAACAATTTAGTGTAGAATTAAATGGTAGGGAGTATGTTGGTTTTAGAACACCTATGAATCATGGTTTATCTGATGGTGATAGACTAAGTTTATTGAATTTTCAAGATTTATCATCACCAGCGACTTTAAATTTAAATGAGAGAAATTATAGAGTATTTAGAACAGGTAATCAAGATAATGGAGATAAATTTAGGTCTTTTATATTAGATATAAACCCTAATGACATTTCTTTTACTATTGGTATTTCTACAATAAAAAGAGTTGTAAGAAATAAACCATCCCAATATTATGTTAGACAATTTAAATCGTTAACTGTAGATTACAAAGATTATGATTTGTATCCTGCGGCGTATGGTGTTACATATTATAATGATGATGTTGCGGCGTTTAATTTTAAAACTGACATTGATGTTAGTGGAATAGTAGATAATTTAGGTAGACCTATATCTGAACTATTTTTAGGTATTATTAAAAATGATAATGATTCAGACCCAACATCACCAAACTCACAATTTTGGATAAACGCAGTTTCAGGATTATCGAGCACATTAAATACGAGATTTTGGACACCAATATCTGCGGGTTATGATTTAGAAAATAATGTAGAAGTAAATTATAATGTTAGATCTTATGGTGACACTAATTATGTCCCATCAGAGTATTATGAAAATATCGATGAATCAAATGAAGTATTTGATGGTGATATTGTAGAATACAATGAAAATGATTTATTAGAACGTACATTAGAGAATGTATACCATAGAATTAACACAGTTTATAGAGAATATTTAAATAGTATTAAACCAGAATTTGACAATAAAAAAGAAGGTTATATATATTCACCTTTTAATGTTATCACAATAAGAGAATATAGAAATGTTATAAATCCATTAACTGATATACAATCTATCATAAATGAATTTAACATAACTAATCCACAAGATATAAACAATTTACTAAACGCTTATGATGTACCAGAATATGCGAGAGGTTCTAATGTGGTGAATGGTGTAATTACAGGTAATCAGATTGCGAATAATGTATTTAAGTGGAGAGACTTAATGGATATAGGTGAGTTCGATGCATCGGGTGATGGAGTAGATTACCCTTTTGAGAGTGGTGCTCATTATCTTTATTTAGATAAAAGATTTTATTTCCAAAGACAAGACCCACCTTGTGAATATAGATTAGTATCTGAATTATTAGTTTTAGGTGCGAGCGATACTAACAATAGTAATAAGACTAAATTTACTGAATTGTTAAAATCACCAACTTATTTAAAATATAGTATTAATATACCACCGTATTCTTTGGATTCTTTTGATGAACAACCACAAAATATAAATCCATTATTAGACGGACAAATTATTTTCAACACTAACAGAGGTACTGATGCATCGATATTACAACAAGTTATTAATAATGTGTTTAATTTCGCATTTACAGACACCACAGGTTATTATAGATGGGATAGTACAGACGGTATATGGGTACCTGTGGTATTTACTTTAGGTTCTGGAACATCTAATGTTGTGGATGTATTAAATTATAATGGTGTTGCAGATTTAAATGTTGAAGTAACACTTGTGGATTTTGAAGGTGAATATCAGTTAGGTAAAAGAGATGTAGCTGGTGGATGTGTTGACTTATCATTATTACAACAAAACCAATTAGACGATGAATGTTGATAGAAGAAAAATATTATTAGATAATCTTAGTGAAAGTACCACTATAGATATTGCGTTAAAGTCTAACTTTTTTCCTGTGGATAATGCGGAATTAATAGAAGACAAATTTGTAAAAGACGAAGTGGATAATTCTATTAATCCAATAGTGGACTATAAGAAAGTTATTTTTAAACCTGCGAATGATAATTGGGAGATTATAGATAGGTTTAAAATTAATTTGAATTTCTATACACAAGAAAGTATAAGTATTGGTTCACCACAACATAGGTTACCAGGTGCGGTACCTGGTTTATACAAAGATTTAGGATTTGTATTTGATGATATTTTCTGTAGGACTAATAGATTTGTTAATAGTTTTATTAGACTCTCATTATTTGACACACCTAATAGTGGTGGGAATCAATTACTATCATTTGCGGATATATTTACACAAGTTGGGACTGAACAAGAAAATGAGTTTGGATTTACGTTACCCTTAAGTGCGTGCCCTATAACATTTACATTGGGTGACCCTGTTACACAACCAGAAGAGATACACGAAGGTTTTCATATTTATTGGTTTAAAGATTTGGTTGATAACGCACCTAATCAAGAATATGAAGTATATGGTATAGTACAATTTAATAATGCGTTGAATGGGAGAGTATATGAATTAGCACCATCTAAATTTTTCGACCCTAACAATATTACGATATCAGACTTAGAAGGTGAAAACGGTATTACATATTTAAAAATAACATTAAAAAATGATAATGGTATCTACAAATATAAATTTACACCAAACGCAAATCAATTAATAACACCTGCGGGTGTTAATATGACACCATTGGATGGTACAATACCTACATTAACTTTTTGGCAAACTACGATTTAAAATATTTATAAATAAGATATGAAGTACATAAGTAAAAAAAGAAATTTAGAAAATTATACGGTAAGAAACATACCTAAAAGTGTACTTGTAAAAGATTCTGATGGAAAAACAGTAATTGATACTGATAGTCCTAATTATTATTATGGGACAATACCTAATTTTAAAATAGATAATGAAGGTAATTTTATTTTAAATGATTTTGGACAGAAAATAGTTAATACTATAGACATTGAACTATTTTTAACACAAAATTTAGATGATATGGGTATCTTTACTGATAATCCATATACACCTAAAAGTGAGACATTATCTACGAAACCTAATAATTTTAATTCATTTACTTATGGTAGATTGGCAGGTGCACCAGTAGACTTTTATTACTCACCAACCCCTCAAGTTACGGGTAACACAGATGATAGTCTTTTAAAAGAAGTTAAGTCGTATAGAAAAAGTAGTGGTGGTGATGATATATACGTTACAAATTTAAATACTTCTAAAGATCCTAAAGATTCATTTAGTGGTGTATTATTAGAAGATGCGAATAAGATAGTATATAAAATAAATGCAAATAAAAACAATATATCAAACACAGGTATAGAATATACAACATTTAAAAATGTATTTACTAACACAATAGATGATTTTGGATTAAACAAAACATATAAAACAACAATTTTTAAAGCTTTAAATAGTGGATGGAATCAGTTTAATACTTCATTAAATGCTTCTATTAAAAAAGAAGAATATTTAGGTGTAGTTTTTAAACCAGAAGTTGAGAGTGTAGTATTTATTAATAGAGGTGTTGCTGATATATTTGAAAGACATTCACTTTTATCAGAAATAAAAACAACAAATGACATTGACACAAACAGAGGTGGATTTATAAGAAGTTAAAAAAAAAGTTATGGCAACAGGAAATTATGGAACAATAAGACCAGCAGACGTATCAGTAGAGGATGTGGAAATGTTCTACAGTTATACACCTAATAGGGAATCACTATCAGATGTAGAATTAATTCCACTTAACCCCTCAGAAGTATTAGTACCTGCTAATAACCCCAACAACGTTACAGAAATATTTGGTGGTTTATACACATTAAAATTACCAACATCAATATTTGGTACAAAAGGATTTTATAATATTATTATTAGACCTAGACAAATCAGAACTACTATACAAGATTGTAGTGTTTTGATTGATAATCAAGATGTAAAAGGTATTGTTTTTGATATCAATCAAATACCCACAGGTTTACAAAGTAGATTTGAAAATGGTAATTTAGTAGGTTATAGAGTTGAATATTTAAAAGAAGAGTCTGGTACGGGACAAGATAAAATACAAAATCTTTTTAGAATAATTACGTCAAACAATAGGGCGTTACCTATAACACAAAATCAAGGTAACTCTAATGCGTCTGTCGCATATACCTTTAACGACAATTCTACAAGTGTATTTTGTACAGTATCACCCTCATCTGCACCATCTATTAAACCAAATGCCGTACCTTTTATTGGTAACGCACAACAAGGGGTGATAATCACCAATACGTTTTTCGATCCAGTTATGTTAGAAATTGAAATGGTAGAGTTTGATGACGAAACATTAGCTTACGCATTATTCTCAAACCAAACAAAATCTTTGGAAGATGGTATTTATACTATATACAACTTTGGAAACCAAATATACAGACAATACAACTTATATGAAGTTAAAGATCAGTTTACTGGTAAACCATTGTTTGAAGTTAGGGAACAGAAGTTTACGATTGACCCAACTAAGGATTTTGATGATATAACTAATTTTTAAAAACGTAAATGGCTAACAACGATAGAATAAAGGTTTCGGGATACGCTAAAAGGATATTCTTCAATGATAACATTGAGTATCGTAACTTTAGTCCTGACCTTGTAGGTTTTCAACTTACAAGTGAAGGGGGTACCACTTTATTTACTAATGGTAACTTTAATATCACAGTAAATTTAGATCCTAAACCAGACATTCTATTTACACAGGGTACAAGATCTAAATTTTTCACATTAGACGATATTGCTGATTCTGAAGCACAGAAACAGATTGAAAAAAATGTACAAGCAAAATTAAATTTAGATTTAACGAATCCATTAAGTTATGTTTGGTATGGTTCTTTTAAAGAATTATTAAGGTCTTCTTTAATACAAATACAAGATAACTGGCCAGCAGCAATATACGTAGACAATAAGGTTGGTAGTGTTACTGGTAACAACATCACTGAATACGTTTATAATATTGAATCGGATGAATCTACGTTCAAAGTTAATAGTAATTTCTTTGTCAATCCTTATAATATAAAATATACAGTAGATTCTCAGTATGTTGCGACAGATAGTACAGATAACCCATTAAGAAATTTAATGACTAATTATAGTTCTTATGTGATAGAACATAATGGTATTGTAAGAAATGTTAAAGGGTTTTCAGGTTCTACACAAAAGACTAATTCTGAAATTACTTTAGTAGTGGAAGGTAATCCATTTCCAGAGTTAACAGGAATTTTTATACCACAATTTTCATTCTTAGCTACTGAGGTTGACGCATCTATACCATATTTTATTAAACCTAATGATAGTGAGATTGAAAGTTTTTTTACAGGTTTAAATGAATTAGAGTCGAACTTATTGAATAGAGAAATTTATCCAGAATATCGTTCAGAAATAATAGGTACTAAAATAACTGACAACGGTATCAATCTTACATCTAAAAAAGTATTAGACTTCCCAATATTAGAAGATGGATACAACTTAAATTTCTTTGATAGTTTCTATGTGGCTTATCTAGATAAGTTAACTGAATTGGCAGAAGACTTAGATGAGAGTAAAACAGATATCATTATTAGAAAATATACTACAGAAGCTATAAGTAGTTTTGATACAATACCTAGAACTGATGGTGATGATTTAACACTTAATGGTGAGAAGGCGACTAAATTGTTAAGGATTTATGGTGTTGAATTTGACTACATTAAGAAATATATTAACGGAATCAAATTTGCACATGTTGTAACTTATAATAAAAAGAATAATATTCCTAACACTTTAGTTAAAGATTTGTCATTTATGTTAGGTTTGGAACCTATTGATTTTATAGATGATGCAAATTTCTCTAAATTATATCTACCTAGTAATGGTGCGGGACAATTTAGTGGGACATCTACTAATTTGACACAACAACAAATAGATATTGAATTATATAGAAGACTTATTCTTAATATAGCTTGGTTGTGGAAGAGTAAAGGTAGTAGAAAGGCGATAGAATTTTTATTTAGATTTATTGGGGCACCAGAATCGTTAGTTAACTTCAATGAGTACATTGTAATGGTAGATAAACCATTAGATATTGAGGAAATCAAAAAACTTTTATATATTTACACTGGTGAAGTTGACTTAACTAATGTACCATACGATAGTAATGGTTATCCTTTACCACCAATTGACGGTAATTTAGTAATTAATAATTTCATCGATCCTACAACAGGAGAAATTGTCGAAAACGGAATTACAGATATGTACTTCCAAAAAGCAGGTGGGTGGTATAGAGATACTTATGGTAATAATTCAGTAACTGTATTAAACGGAAACAATCCACACGTTGGACCTTATGATGGGGGTAGTGAGTACCTACAATATTTTAGTAAATGTTATGTACCGAACTTTGATAATGAACCATCAGTATTTTTAACTGCGGATACATTATCACAAAATTATTTTATTAATTACAATTACGGTATTTTTAATGGTATACCAACAGGAACCACAGAATTTTATACGACTCAATTAACACTTAATACAAATACAAATACGTATCAACCAATAGGTAATTGTTTAGATGTTAATTATTCTATAATCGAAACACCGTTACAAAATGATGGTAAAACCACATTACAACAGGCTTATGCACAAGCGGAGTCACAATATAATGAATTTTTAGAAAGGATAAAACAAGATAAATACTTAATTTATTCACCAGAGTGGCAAGTTATTAAAAACAATTATGAGGTATCTTTAAAAAATTGTTTAAATGAAATAGAAACAGAAAATTGTGATACAAATAACACATTAGAGATTTGTTTAACTGATGTTGAAGAAGAAAGTGTTAGATTTAATTGTAATAGAACAAACGACAATGTATGTGAACCTTTCTTATATTTCACAAACAGTGATGGTATAAAAGTAAGTTTTGATGAATTTGATAGATGTTGTACTAGATTCGGGGGTAGTCATATTAGTTATATAAATGAATACGGTAGAAACGCAGAGTTTTGTTATACGGGAGATAGAGATACTGGTCCTTGTGTTGGTATCCCACAAGACCCTTTAGATAATGGGATTATACCATTTTTATTGGTTAATAACACCTTACCCGATAATGTATTTCAGGTAAGAGTATCACAAAATGATTCATTTAATAGTGATGGTGCCGAATGTTATCAGTATATTTATACAGAAGTTAGGTTAGTAAATTTTGAAAGTGAGTTTGGTATTACACCACGACAATATATAAATAATTATATAAATAATGGTACTAATCTATTAGACATACCTTTTGAAAATGTTTTTAGTAAAGTACCTTGTGATCAAACTTCGGTAGTAAGTAGTCCCGAATGTTGTGCATATCATGGGTACGATTATACAATTTTAACTGACGAAAATGATAATTCATACATTGCTTGTATAACAAATAATAATAATTTTACTTCTTTAGTAATTGAATCAAGTTTGGTTAATGATTCTTTCATTAATACATATACGGTACCCACAATAGACACTAGTGTAAATGATAGTTTTTATGAATTACAAAATCCTATTGGTAATGTATCACAATATTATACTGCTAGTATATTCACTGACTGTTTTAATGAATCAGTTATCGTAAAAGGTTTTAATAATTTTGATGATTCTGCGGTAGTTGTACCAGGACCAAACTCTGATTTTTTAGAGTCAGAATTAAATTTTCCTGAAAATTGGGAAGTATCATCCATAGATGAATATGGTAGAATTAGTTTTAAACCTTTAAGTGAATATAATAGTAACTTAATTGTTGATTGGAATAGTACTGGGGTGTTAGCTTTACTTTATGAAGAAATTGCAGGACTATACCCTCAGTATACTTTTGGCACTTTTGTTTTAGATAACAATGGACAAGTAATACCATATGTACCTAGTAATGAAGAATCTCCAAACAACTATTTTATCGCATTAGTAGATCCTGAAAGAATAGGTTGTGGAGACTTTAACAACGTATCCGTAATATTTGGTAGTGAGAATTGGCAAGGATTTAAGTTACCAGAGTTTCCAGTTAATGAAACTACTGGTGAAGTTATAGAAGATTGTAGTTGTAGTATAGACTTTTCATTTGATTATATGTTAAAATACGAAGCGTCTAATCTTATCGAATGTGCAGATAACATATCTTGTTTTCCTGCAATATTTTACGAAAATAGTATAAATAATATTAATTGTAGAAACTTTATTTCATTTACAAATAGTAAAGAAGAATCTCAAGAGTTAATAGATAGATTTAATCCTTCACCTTTAGTAAGTAACGATAATACGTGGGCAGGTATAAATGTCATTGAACCCAATGTTGAGTGTTGTACTGCAATAGGTGGTAACGTAGTATCCGTAAATCAATGGTTTAATAGTAATCAAATATGGGTGGCAGAAATAAATTCAATATATTTAGATTTATCTTCAGATAATCCCACTACAGGAACTTTAGAAAATTTAGCTTCATTAAATATAGTTTATACTGATATGTTAAATTATATTAATGAATATAAAAGAATTAAAAGTGAAGTAGAGTCTAATATAGGTAGTTGTTTTAATTTAACTTTACTTTTCCCGACTTGTAACATTAATTATTCGACATATATTAACACACAAAATGTATGTAATTTAGAAGTACCTGTTGAATGTGGTTTGTGGACAAAAATATTAAGTGATTTTGAGTCTTTAAAGACAGGTATCACTAATTTAATTACTGAATATAATGTACAGTGTATTTCTCCTAATCCAGGACCTATTGATAGTACGATTAAAAAATCTGAAGACTTCTTTGAGGGTGTTGAAGTTGTTAAAAAACAAAATGCTTTAACCACACAAGAAGAAGAACAACTAAAAATATTAACAGATAGTAATGAAAAATTAGTATTAAAGATAAGAACATTAGAAAACGAAATTGCGTTAAAAAATTCTGATAATGTTGTAATAAGTAAAGCACTTACAAATGTTGATAATCCTTTAGATTGTAATGTTTATGAAAATAAAATAGTTGAGTTAAGAAACTTTGATTATAAAACATATTGTAATACCGTAGTTTATGGTAGTTCTTCTACTAATGACGGTACCAAAACAGAAGAGTATAATTCGTGTGTTAAGTCAAAAACTTTAGAGAATCAAAATGAAGAAGTTATTTATTCACAATTGTTTGCTAGTTGTAATGAGAAAAATCAATTAGAAGTTCAATTAACAAACGCTAAGTTTGAAAATAATCAAGAACAAATTAATACTTTACAAACACAAATATTTGAAATAGAACAAACTATTAATAGATTAACTACTGATGTTAATAATAATGTCTCTTATGATGAGTCTATTCAAACATCTCAATTAGAGAATAATGACATACAGAATACAATAAATAGAACTGCAGAACTTTTAAATATTACTACTGATAGTATTACAAATAGTGAAGGTGATTTAACATTAAGTAGTAGTCAAAAAGTAACATTAAATGTTATATACACTAAGAATATATCTCAGATAGGTAGTTTAAATACTGTTATAGATGAAAGTAGAGCACTTTTAAATGAGAATTTACAGAAACAAAGTGTGATAATTAAAAATACTAACAATGAAAGAAATGATTTAGGTAATACATTGTTAGGTTGGGGTATTGGACTTTTAGGTATGTATTACACACTTAAAGGTTATTTAGATCCTGAAACCACTGGTACTATTTTAGCGGCGGTTGGTGCAACTGCGGGTGGTATAAAAGATGGTGATGATATAGTTAAAGGTTGTGTTATTAATGGTGGTACAACTTTCAATGGGTATGATGGTTATTTTTATACCTTAATAGGAGGAACCCCACAAAATATATCAGCTACACAAATATGTGATGATTGGGATCCATCACCATCGGGTAGTTGGGTGTTTGATGGTGTTTTAAATGGTACCCCTATATATAAAAATGGTTGTTGTATTGCAACAAGGAGCACTACTAACCCTAATTCAACTACTACAGGTGGGGGGACACAAACAGGAACAGGAAGTGCAACAGAAATAGAACCTGATAGGGATCCAGGTGGTGAAACAACTCCTTCGGGTAGTGGGACAAATGAAACTGGCGTTGGAACCCAACCAAACTTCCCTAATGTTGGTGAAAATATAAATCTAGATCCTGTTTCACCTGAATTTTGTCAATATACGGATATTATATTTAATTCTGATGGTACAGGAGTATTAGTCAATAATGGTTTAACAGTAGAACCAAACTGTTGTGATAGAAATCTTTTAGGGACTAGTTTTGATATAGATTTTATAAATGGTGAATGTGTAATGGTTAACCCTAGTGTTGAGGGGACGGTTGATCAATCTTTAATAGACTGTTGTTCAAATACCGACATATCATTCTTATCAGAATTATTAGAAGAAACAGAAATTAATTTACAAGAAGTACAAACAATAACACAAGAATGTTATGATAAATGGGGTGATAGTCTACAAGAAACCTATCAAGAATACGAAGAAATTAATAACTCATATTATGCAAATTACTTAGACGATTTAAAAGTTAATTTTAAATTGTTTGTTAATAATAGTAGTATTGATTTAAATACTGAAATAGATTCTAACTTAACTTACTTACCATATACAGAAAGTATTAATCCTATATGGACATGGAATCCCACAACTGGTTATACGGGTGTAATTTTAGAGGGTACAGAAGAAGAGATTGCAACTATAGAAGACGGAATATTTAATCAATTCTCAACACAGAACATACCATACAACGCAGATATGTTCGAACCAAATTGGCAAACATTTAACTTTACCATACCAGAATGTGTTTGTGATGATTTAAGAAGATTATATCCTAACAAAGAATTTTTCTTCTCAATAGAAGTAGAAAACTACGAATGTTCACTTTGTTTATTGGTTGACAATATACAAGTAAATGTTTCAGATTGTAAGACAGAAAGAATCTTATCAGTTAATGATTGTATGATACCACAATTAAGTTGTGTTATCGATAACAAAAAATCTTGGGTTTACTATGATGATGGAGTCATTAAAGAAACTGTTTATCCAAACGGAGATTGTAATAGTGGTTCTACAAATAATTATGAAGTTGTAAGATTAGGACAAGAACAAGAAAGACTTTGGTTAGATTTAGAATATAGATATACTGACTATAATGTAAATCATTCAGATTTAATCCTTAATGTTAAGAATTCATCATTAAGTATAGATCCAGCGAAAGCAATAGAATGTGACGTATTTAATTATTGGAAAAATATTGATTGTGATAATTGCCCAACAAAGTGTGACGAAGATTCAAAAGCGTATGAAGATTCTGATGATTTCTTATTTCAAGATTGTGACACTTATATATTTGAGGGACAGTCTACAGAACATTCAGTAGTATTTAGTGGTGAAGTATTAAGTACTGGATACACACTTAGTTTTGATGATGTGGTAACAACAGGTTTAACATTTAGTTGTTCTACTTATACTGATTCATTAGAACAAACAGTATTAAGTTTAAAGAATAAATATTACACATTAACATCAGACTATAACGCATCATTAGGGGCGACATACTATCAATTATTAGAAAAGGGTGGTAGTTTAGATAATTTCTATATACAAAAGAATAATTGTGGTACCGATACCATAGTAATAAATGATAATAGTAGTTTAGATAATCTATTCGGTGTTATTACAGAAAATTATGATGGTACTATTTCATTGTTTGAAAATTATCTCTATACTGGTACAACACCTTATAGTGGTGGTGTATTAAGTGAAGTATTATCGGGAACAGGTGTAACTGCACAAACATTTAACCAAAAATCTGAAATAGACGAAGATTGTTGTAAATCATTAAATAACTTATTAAATGGTAAAGGAGTAGGTGGTTTAGGATTAGGTAAAAACTATGTTTGGTCTGAAGAAAACTGTGGATGTTATTGGCAACCAATAACAGAATGTAACGGTTGTAAAGGAGATTGTGAGTATTGTGGTACTGAGAAAACTTGTGTAGATGGATTTGCGACTGGTGATACTTATGGTGTTTGTATTAATCCATTAGATTACTTAGACATACAACCATCGGAAATTAATATTAAATCGGTATTTGACCAATTAGTACAAACTAATTTAATTGATGTTAAGAGTAGACAAACAATTAGTGATTACCCATTATTAAGATTGTTCTATGAATTATATCTAAACGCTAGTAATTGTGGTAAAGACTTATCAGGTAAATTTACATACAATACTATGTTTGACTTTATGGATAAGATTGGTGATTATTGGTTAGATTTATTAGAACAAGTTGTTCCTGCTACTACAATATGGGAAGGGTGTGATAATTCTGGTAAGATATATAGAAATACTATATTTGACAATAATAAGTTTAATTATAAAAGATATAGTACTAATTTTATTAATGCCACTAATCCTAATTATAGATTTTATAGTGTAACACCAGGGTGTGTTGGAAAATCATGTCCATCGTCATGTACACAAAACTTTACCTATATAGACGAAAACGGTGTGACAGTAAGTGGTTCAGTTACAGAACCTAATGTGGCTACAGTTTTTGCGGCTGAACCACCAACATTTGTAGGGGGTACTTGTGGTGGTAGTATAGTTGGGGTATTAGATTCAACACTCTCTTCGGAATGTCCACTAAGTGCACAAACAGACTTTAGTATTGGTTCTGAAACTACTTATACTTTAGTAGAACAAAAGCCAATATACCCCACTAGTCCAGAAATAGACCAACTTAAGGTAGACATTTTAAATAAAGAAATTCAAATAACATTATTAACAAAAGAATTAGAAAAACAAAAAAGTATTCTTTGTTCAATAAGACTAAGAGATAACACATTTAATGAATCTTTTAGTGGCCTATTAAATTCAGAAGAATTTTATGTAAATCTAATAAGTAGTTTAACAGAAGAACTAAATGAATTTAATCAACAACTTAATGATTTAAAAACTGAATTAGATACCTTAGAAAATGAATATTTAGAACAACAAGAAAATTACACTATGAACTTTATGAGTTGTAGTGGTATAA
>Ga0208794_1000510_pt1 | contig 24489 bp, 25 predicted proteins | sample 32_taG_FD_184106 | JGI IMG/M metagenome (GOLD analysis project Ga0208794, IMG submission 184106) | Marine viral communities from the Gulf of Mexico - 32_GoM_OMZ_CsCl metaG (SPAdes) (version 2) | ecosystem: Environmental > Aquatic > Marine > Oceanic | place: Atlantic Ocean: Gulf of Mexico... | reverse complement strand
CCCAACCGGCGCGCAAGTCGATCACCTTTGACCGTGGGATCGAGTTCAGGAATTGGCGTAAGTTGAAGCCTGGTATCGGCACAGAGGCCTGGTTTTGTGATCCACAGGCTCCGTGGCAAAAGGGTTCCGTCGAAAACCTGAACAAGCGTGCGCGGCGCTACTTACCAAGAGATGCGCCCGTGGCCGCGCTCTCAAATCGAGATATGAAGTCGATTTGTGACCGCTTGAACGGCACCCCCAGAAAGTGCCTGGGATGGAAAACGCCGACTGAAGCCTTCAGGGAAGAACTGATGAAACTGAGATAGGGGAAACCGTCGCAACGACCCTTGAGAATCCACCGCAAAGCAGTAATGTCACCCATCGGCAAAGCAGAAGTGTCACTCTCCTTGCATACGTTAGCGAGGATTAGTGGACATGGGATGGGTGATGATGAGCGAGCGCGAGTTGAACCGCGTTGAGGTTTTGGCGCAGGTCGACGATGGTCGGCTGACGGTAGCTAATGCGGCGAACATGTTGGGTCTGACACGGCGGCAGGTGTTTCGGCTTTTGAAGCGATACCGCCAGGACGGTGCCTCAGCGATCCGGCATAAGGCGCGCGGCAAACCTCCAAACAACCGTATCCACCGTGCGAAGCGCGACTATGCTCTGAACCTTGTTAAAGAGCATTACCCGGATTTCGGCCCAACATTGGCAGCTGAGAAGCTGGCTGAGCATCATGGGTTCACAGTGTCTCGTGAGACCTTGCGCAAATGGATGATCGAAGACGGCATCTGGCTCTCGCGGAAGCAGCGCCGGACATTCCATCAGCCTCGCTTGCGGCGCGAATGCTATGGTGAGCTGATCCAGATTGATGGCTCTGATCATCGCTGGTTTGAGGATCGGGGTGATCCCTGCACCCTGCTCGTTTTCATTGACGATGCCACCAGCACGCTCATGGAGCTGCGCTTCGTCAGGTCAGAGAGCACGTTCAGCTATTTCGAGGCGTTGGACAGCTATTTGGCTCAGTATGGCCGTCCAGTGGCGTTTTACAGCGACAAGCATTCGGTCTTCCGGGTAGCCAAAGACGACGCCAGGAATGGTGCAGGCATGACCCAGTTTGGGCGTGCGTTGAATGAACTGAACATCGAGATCCTGTGCGCCAACAGCTCTCAAGCCAAAGGCCGCGTAGAACGGGCCAATCGCACGCTTCAGGACCGGCTTGTCAAAGAGCTGAGGCTGGCAGGCGTATCGGACATGGAAGCCGGAAACGCCTTTCTTGAAGGCTTTAAGAGCCGCTTCAACGCTCAATTTGCCAAGGCCCCGGCCAAACCGGACAACCTGCATCGGGCGTTGAATGTGGAGCCGGATCGGCTGGCGGAAGTGTTGTGCTGGCGTGAGAACCGCTATGTCGGCAAGCAGCTAACATTTCCCTATGACCGCAAGCGGATCATGCTCGAAGAGAACGAGCTGTCACGCGCTCTGGTCGGCAAATATGTGGACACCTATGTCTTTGTGGATGGGCGGTTTGAGGTGCGCTGGAAAGGTCAAGCCCTGCCCTACAGGATCTTTGATATGGACCAACGCGTCACCCATGCAGCCGTTACCGAGAACAAGCGGCTCCGCGCGGTTCTAGCCTATGTCAAAGAGATGCAGGACGCCGCACCGCCTAAGCCGAAGGTGCGGACAAACTCAGAGAAGATGGGCTACAAGCCGAACGGGCGTCGGCCAGGCAGACCGCCAGGATCGCGGGCCAAGAAGAAGATTGCACAACCAGCGCAATAGCCTCAAGTTTGGTCCATGAATACCAATGACGATATTGAAGTGATTTTCTCAGACCTGTGCGCCGATGTCGAGATCGACGAGCATTTTCTGACGGTCGAGATCTATAAAACGGACATTGATCCGAGCTGGATCTTGGAAGTCGTAAACGAGTTTGGCACCTCAACCGTGTTCGATGATCCGTTCATCGCGGACGGCCTTGCTTGGAAGCAGTTTGAAGAGACTGTGAAGGAAGAAGGGCTCGCTGCATTCTTCTCCAAGAAAGAGAAGCGCCAGATTTTCCACTGACACACGCAAGGCTTTTCAACCCTCCGATATTTGAGGTCTCCGGGCTGCAAAGCCTTGCTTCCGTCGCTCACGGTGGTGACATTTCTACTTTGCAAAGCCGGTGACATTTCTGAATGGTGTTTACACTATCCCGCACAGGCACGCGCTATCCTCAAGTGCGAATCTTGTTAGAAAACAGTAGTTTATCTAATTAGAAGAATCGGTATGGGAGCCGTTTACGACCAACTGAGTATCACAGAACGACGCAAGATAGAACGCTGGAGACACGCAAAGGTGCCTGTCGATGAGATGGCACGCGTTCTGAAACGCTGCAGGTCCACGATATTCCGCGAGCTAAAGCGTAACCATTTCTCGGACGAGAGCATGCCGGGATGCGATGGCTATTACGGTGCCGCCGCGCACCTGATGCAAGCGGAACGTCGTGCCCGGGAGCGCAAGCTGATCAAACATCCTGAGCTGTGCAAACGCGTGATTGAGCGCATCAAGAACGGTTGGACACCAGAGCAGATCAGTAACCGTATGATCCACGAGCGCGCTCCCCTCAGGGTCTGCCAGGAAACCATTTATCGCTACATCTATTCCAAGGAAGGTCAGCGCGAAGACCTGTGGTGGTATCTGCCGACGCACCGTATCGCTCGACGTCCCCGCCGCACCCGACGACGCAGAGAACCCAAGCTCCACCGCGATGTCAGCATCTTATTTCGCCCGGATTATGTGGCTCACCGCCGTCAATTTGGCCACTCAATGCCCGACAGGCGATTTGTGAAACAAATCTGCCGAGAGGGGGAAGCTGATTTGATGCTGTTTAAACAGAAGCTTGGCCAGACCAACGTCACCTCACTGGTTGAGCGCGTCAGCCGCTTCACCGTGATCCTGAAAAACCCGAACAAGCGCACCAAGCCGGTTATGCTCTGCCCGGCAGGCGATTGTGCAGCAATCTGCCGAGAGGGGCAAGATCATGAGTGCCATCAAAGATCTCCCCCTCGCCGCCCGTCGGTCCATCACTTTTGACCGCGGAACCGAGTTTGTCAGTTGACCACACCTACAAGCTGAGATTGGAACCCAGGCGTGGTTTTGTGACCCCTCCAGCCCTTGGCAGAAAGGCACAGTCGAGAACACAAACCGACGCCTTCTAAGGTGGTTGCCCCGCAAACGCGACATCCGCCAATGCACAGATCACGATATGAAGGTGATCTGTAATCGCCTCAACAACACGCCGCGTAAGTGTCTTGGATGGAAAACGCCAGCCGAGGTCTTCCGCCAAAAAATATTGGAGGAAATGCGATGACGCCCCTACCCTGAGCTCGACAAGAGTCGCAGTTCAGGTATCGCTCACAAGGAGATTTTTCTGGCTCCCATGTACGCTTTTTCTATATTTCTATTACAGATATCATGACAACCATTTATCAACGATATCATGCACTTAAGGAATAACCTCATAGCGCACCTGTTACAGCGTTACACCATTAATCTTAAACGTTATTTGAATTTACTTGAGCCAATTTGAGAGGGAAACTGCAGTTTCCCTGTTCACGAAGGCTTGGGTAAGCGCTACAAGGTCGATAAGTCCGGAGGGGTCATTCGCTAAACTTTCGCCGTCTGCCTTTAGGATCGACGAACCCTTAAGGAAGCAGCTGAAATTGAGGGTACGGATTTGGGATCCCTTGCGAAAACACAACGAGCCAATTTAAACACTGGCAATAAGAAAAGGACGCGTCACGAAGTGAATAACACCTTAACCTCACGTCTCAAAATTGATGAAACCCCGCTCTCCGGAGTCGTCGTCATCAGCCCAGCACGCTTCGGCGATCACCGTGGGTTCTTCTCGGAAAGCTATAGCGCCAAGGCCTTGGCTGAACACGGTATCACCACACAATTCGTGCAAGACAACCATTCACTATCAATGACCCAAGGTACCATCCGCGGGCTGCATTTTCAGGCTCCGCCCCACGCGCAAGACAAGCTCGTACGCTGCGGGCACGGTGCGCTTTTTGACGTGGCGGTTGATATCCGCAAAGGGTCGCCGACCTATGGGCAGTGGTTCGGGGTCGAGCTGAGCTTCGAGAACGGAAAACAGTTGCTGGTACCGGCGGGCTTCGCGCATGGGTTTGTGACACGCGCGCCAGAGACCGAAATTATCTACAAATGTTCGGATTATTATGCTCAGGAGACCGAGGGGGCCGTCTCTTGGGATGATCCTCACGTCGGAATTGACTGGGGTCTGGGGGATATGACGCCGGTTTTGTCGGACAAGGACGCAAACGCACCTTCTTTGGCTGATCTTAACAGTCCATTCACATTTGAGGGTCTATAAATGAAGCTATTGGTAACAGGCGGGGCGGGTTTCATCGGCTCGGCGGTGGTGCGGTTGGCGATTGCAGAGGGACATAGCGTGGTGAACCTTGATGCGCTAACCTATGCGGCGTGTCTTGAGAATGTGGCGAGCGTGGCGGACAGCCCTCTGTATGCGTTCGAGCAGGCAGATATTTGTGATCGGGAGGCGTTGGATAGGATCTTTACAACACATCAGCCTGACGCGGTGATGCATCTCGCGGCCGAGAGCCATGTCGATCGCTCCATCGACGGGCCGGGGGCGTTTATTCAGACCAATGTCACCGGCACCTATACGCTGCTGGAAGCCGCGCGCGCCTATTGGCAAAGGGCGGGCAAGCCTGACGGCTTCCGCTTTCACCATATCTCGACTGATGAGGTTTATGGCTCCCTCGGGCCAACAGGGCAGTTTACCGAAGATACGCCTTATGACCCACGCAGCCCCTACTCCGCCTCGAAAGCTGCTAGCGATCATCTGGTGCGCGCCTGGGGCGAAACCTATGGCCTGCCAATAGTACTGACAAATTGCAGCAATAATTACGGGCCCTACCACTTCCCTGAAAAACTGGTGCCCGTGGTCATCCTCAAAGCGCTCGCCGGAGAGCCAATTCCGGTTTATGGCGATGGTGCCAATGTGCGCGACTGGCTGTTTGTCGAAGACCACGCCGATGCGCTGCTGACCGTGCTGACCACGGGCGCATTGGGCCGCAGCTACAACATCGGCGGCGAGAATGAGGTCAGCAATCTTGAGCTGGTCAAAATGATCTGCGCCCTGCTGGATGATCGACACCCCGAAGGCGCGCCGCACGCCGACTTGATTACGTTTGTTGCCGACCGCCCTGGTCACGACCAGCGCTATGCCATTGATCCGACACGTATCCGGACAGAGCTTGGCTGGCGGCCCTCGGTCACGGTGGAAGAAGGGCTGGCCCGCACCGTGGATTGGTATCTTGAGAATAAGGATTGGTGGCGCGCGCTGCAAAATCGCCAGGGCGTTGGCGAGCGGTTGGGCAAGGCATGAAGATCCTCGTCTTCGGCCACAGCGGTCAGGTCGCCACGGAACTACGCGCGCTAGACGGCGATGACGTCCAGATCACAGCCCTCGCCCGCGCCCATGCGGATTTAACCGACCCCGCCGCCTGCGCCGCAGCGATCGATGCCAACGCACCTGACGCCGTCATCAACGCCGCCGCCTATACCGCCGTGGATAAAGCCGAAAGCGATGCGGAAACGGCGCAGATCATCAATGCCGATGCCCCTGCGGCCATGGCCTGCGCCTGCGCTGCGCGCGACATTCCTTTCGTCTCGATCTCGACCGATTACGTGTTTTCCGGCGCAGGCGACAAGCCTTGGGCACCCGCCGACCCGACCGATCCGCAAAGCGTCTATGGCCGCACCAAGCGTGACGGAGAGGTCGCAATTGTAAAGACGGGCGGGCGCTACGCCGTGTTGCGCACCTCTTGGGTCGTGTCGGCCCATGGCAATAACTTCGTCAAAACCATGCTGCGCCTCGGGGCGGAACGTGAGGCATTAACCATCGTAGCCGACCAGATCGGCGGCCCTACCGGCGCTGCAGAGATCGCACGGGCCTGTATAAAGATCGCCAAAACTCTCGCGTCAGAGCCTGAAAAATCCGGCATCTACCATTTCTCAGGCGCCCCCGACACGAGCTGGGCGGATTTTGCCCGCGTAATTTTCGACGCCGCCAAGATCCCCTGCGCTGTCACCGATATCCCGTCGGATGACTACCCTACCCCCGCAAAACGCCCGCTGAACTCACGGCTGGATTGCACAGCGACCGAGGCCGCCTTTGGCATTTCCCGCCCTGATTGGCGCGAGAGCCTCACCCATATTTTGACCCAACTTGATTTTCCCGAGGACTGATTTCCCATGACCCAGACGCCTAAACGCAAAGGTATTATCCTCGCCGGCGGCTCCGGCACGCGGCTTTATCCGATCACGATCGCCGTGTCTAAACAGCTGCTTCCGATCTATGACAAACCGATGATTTACTATCCGTTAAGCGTGCTGATGCTGGGCGGTATCCGCGAGATCCTGATCATCACGACGCCCCAAGACGCCGACCAATTCAAGCGGGCCTTGGGCGACGGCAGCCAATGGGGCATTTCGCTGAGCTATGTCACGCAGCCAAGTCCTGACGGGTTGGCGCAGGCTTATATCTTGGCGGAAGAGTTCCTCGACGGGGCGCCGTCCGCGATGGTGCTTGGAGACAACATCTTCTTCGGTCATGGCCTGCCCGAGATTCTCGCCCAAGCCGACGCCCAAACCACCGGAGGCACTGTCTTTGGCTACCGCGTCTCGGACCCTGAGCGCTATGGCGTGGTGGATTTCGACGAGAATGGCCAGGCGCGTCAGATCATTGAAAAGCCGGAAGTTCCGCCGTCAAATTACGCGGTAACTGGGCTGTATTACCTAGATAATACCGCATCGGAGCGCGCCAAGACAGTTAAGCCATCGGCGCGGGGAGAGTTGGAGATCACGACTCTACTCGAAACCTATCTACGTGACGGATTGCTAAATGTTCAGCGTATGGGGCGCGGTTATGCGTGGCTCGATACGGGAACGCATGGGAGCCTATTGGATGCTGGGAATTTCGTACGAACCTTGGAAACACGTCAGGGGTTGCAAACAGGAAGCCCGGATGAGATTGCCTACAACCAAGGGTGGATTAGCGCGGAAGCGCTTGGAGAGCGGGCAACCATGTTTGGAAAGAATGACTATGGTGCCTATCTGAATAGCATAAGCAACTAGTTGGAATAAGCGCGGGGGAGCTTCTGCCTCGGGCAAAATAAAATTCATCGTATAGGACCCCACTGTGAGAAAAGTCTTCATCACCGGCACCGCCGGCTTCATCGGTTTCCACCTTGCACAACTCTTGCTCGACGAAGGGTTCCGCGTCCATGGCTTTGACGGCATGACCGACTACTATGACGTCAAGCTGAAGCAGCGCCGGTATCAGATGCTGCTGCAGAACCCGTATTTCTCAATGACCGAGGGGATGCTTGAAAATGACGCGCTGATCACGCAGGTCACCGACGATTTCGCGCCTGATGTCATCGTCCACCTTGCGGCGCAGGCAGGCGTTCGTTACTCGCTGGAGAACCCGCGTGCTTACCTCGACAGCAACCTTGTTGGCACATTCAACGTGATGGAGGCCGCGCGGCGGTTGAAGGTTAAACATTTGCTGATGGCCTCAACTTCTTCGGTCTACGGGGCCAACGAAGACATGCCATTTGCCGAAACGGACAAGGCCGATACCGCCCTTACCTTCTATGCGGCGACGAAGAAAGCGAATGAAGCAATGGCGCATTCCTATGCACACCTGTGGGATCTGCCGACGACGATGTTCCGCTTCTTCACCGTCTACGGCCCCTACGGGCGCCCGGACCTGGCACTATTTAAATTTGTCGACGCGATCCTCGATGGGCGCCCCATCGATATCTACAATCACGGCGACATGTACCGCGACTTTACCTATGTCACCGATCTGGTCCGCGGCATCCGTCTGTTGATCGACACGCCTCCTGTGCGCCCAGACAACCGCGAGGTGCCCGAGGGCGACAGCCTCTCCCCCGTGGCACCCTACCGCATCGTCAACATAGGCAATTCCGACAAGGTGCGCCTGCTCGATTTTGTCGAAGCGATCGAGGAAGAGCTTGGTCAAAAGGCAATCCGTAACTACATGCCAATGCAGATGGGCGATGTGCCCGCGACTTGGGCGAATGCGGAGTTGCTACAGACCCTCACGGGTTACAAACCACAGACCGATATCAAGGATGGTATTCGGGAATTTGTAGCTTGGTTCCGCGACTATTACGCCAAGTAGTTTTTCGATGAAGTATTTGTGGCACCCGTCTATTGACGTGGTCAGGCTAGGGGGTATTGCTCTGTATTATGGTGATAAACTTAGTTAAATACGCGGAATTTTCGACTTTGACAGAGGTGGTCGTAATTTTTCGAGCAGTTTTTGAGCTACTACCCAATCCTTGGACAGGATCTGGCGTGATTTAAGCTACTCTTTGCACCTGCTGATCGGGGTTGGTTGTTTCGTTTCCCTGCCAATAGACCACGGCAGGCGGTTGGCCGCCAAGAGCAGAATGCGGTCGCTTGTGATTGTAGAACTCGATCCACTTTCTGACGCCAGCCCTAGCTTCTAAGCCGGTTTCCCAAGCATGCAGATAGATGCACTGGTATTTCAGAGACCGCCACAGTCGTTCGGTAACCGCCCCATTGGCACCGTCTGCCTGACGCTTTGGCAATGATCTAAGAGACGTCGCTAATGACGTCATTACTGACGTCTCTTATGTGGGGCCTGTGATGCGTGGCGAAATTCTTGGGGCGGAGCGGCGGCGCTTTTGGCATGAGGACGACAAGCTTGAGATAGTCGCGTCGGTTGGGATTGCCGGGGCGAGCGTGACGCAGGTTGCGCAACGCCATGCGATTAAGCGACAACAAATTTACGCATGGCGACATTAACTGAAGAAGAAAGGCTTGTGGTCGCCTGATGCTGGGGCGCTTTTCTTTCCGGTGGATCTGCCGGTGGCGCAGGCACCGGTCGCTGTGGCACCGCCTTCAGTTGCTGTAGAATTGCGCCTGCATGACGGGCGCAGTTTGCATTTTGAAAGCACGATTGATCGTAACCAAGCCATTGGCACCGCGGTTTATGCGGCCTGACTGCTTGCTTCTGGGTTTAACGCTACCCAGTTCCACGGCAGCAGCTCATCCAGCTGGTTGATTTTGTGGTCGTGGATGCGGTCGAGAACGTCCGCGAGATAGGCCTGTGGATCGAGGCCGTTTAGCTTGGCTGTTTCGATGATGGTCATGGCGCGACCCAAAGTTTCCGCACCTGTGTCGGCCCCTGCAAAGAGCCAGTTCTTTCGCCCAATACCAATAGGGCGCAGAGCTCGCTCTGCTGGGTTGTTGTCGATGGCTACGCGACCATCGGATAGGAACAGGCTGAAGGCATCCCTTCGACTGAGGCCATAGCGGAAGGCCTTGGCCAGATCACTCTTGCCAGGAATGCGCAGGAGTTGCTGTTCTGACCACTCAAAGAAGGCCTCCACCCTTGGTCGGCTCAGCCTTTGACGGGCCGCAAGGCGGGCCTCTGCGGATTGGCCGCTAATGTCACGCTCGATATCATAGAACTCACCGATCCGGTCGAGCGCCTTGCGCGCAATCTCGGACTTGGTAGAGGCCCAAAAGTCGTGGAAGTCTCGTCGTAGGTGCGCCCAACAGGCCGCTTCGCGCAAATGCGGCGGGCCATCGGATTTGGGCTCGTAGAGCTTGGCATAGCCTTTGTAGCCGTCCGCTTGCAGAATGCCGCGGGCATCAGCCAGATGGCTTAGAACGTGTTCTTCTTTCCAGTTGGGTGCGAACCGATAGACAGCGCCGGGTGGCGCATCTCCCGCCCACGGGCGCTGATCACGCACATAGGCCCAGATCCGGCCTTGCTTCACGCCTTTCCCCAACCCTTTGTCTCTTCGGGAACGGTCCAATACCCGGATTGGGGTATCGTCCGCGTGTAGAAGGTCGCTGCTCAGGATGTCCGCATCGATCCGCTCGATCAGCGGCGATAGTGTCTTCATGGCGCGGCCGCACCAGCCCACAAGTGTGCTTTCGGGGATGTCGGCCCCCATACGCTCGAAGATTTCATGCTGACGGTAAAGAGGAAGATGGTCGTCAAACTTCGAGACCAACACATGCGCCAGGAGGTTCGGCCCGGCCATGCTGCCCGGGATCGGACGGCTGGGCGCAGGTTCTTGCACCATCCGCTCGCAGCGCCGACAGGATTTCTTGATCCGAGCGATCTGGATCACCTTCATCTGGGCGGCGATCATGTCGAGCAGTTCGCTGACATCCTCGCCCACCACGCGCAGATCGCCCCCACAGTCTGGACAACACGCACCTGGGTCAAGCTCGCGGCGTTCCCGCGGTGTCGCATCCGAGACACGGGGGCGGCGGCGCAAAACATGAGCTGACGCCTCCTCTGGAGCCGGCTCGTCCAACCCTTCGTCGATAGGACTTTCATCCTTCTCAGCCACTGCAACCAGCAGGTCTTCCAAAGCCAGTTCCAGTTGCTCAATCTCGCGCTCGACCTTCTCCGAGGATTTACCAAACGCCAGCTTTTGCAACTTGGCGATCCGCAGGCGCAGCGCCTGCACCAATTGATCATGGGCCCGCAGCGTGGCTGACATCTTGGCGTTTTCCGCCGCGATCTGAGCATTTTCAGCCTGCAATGCCGCAATCATCGCCTTCAATTCGGCAGGATCATTAGGCAAGCTATTGGCTGGGTTGGACATGCGCCTGATTACCAAAATCCAGGTGCAAACACCATATAAATATAGCGGATCAGAAGCTCTAATCACCCCACGCGCGCAGGCGGAGCGCCCCAAGCGGAACGCCGCCAATCGATGCCTTCCCAGAGCATTGCAAGCTGCGCAGAGGTCAACCGCAAGGCTCCGTCTTCCGCACTCGGCCAAGGAAAGCGGCCGCGTTCGAGAACTTTATAATAGAGGCAAAACCCCTGACCGTCCCAGTAAAGAAGCTTCACCCGGTCCCCGCGCCGACCCCGGAAGGCAAACACAGCACCGCCCGTGGGCTTCTGGCGCAATACATCTTGAGCCATAGCGGACAAACCTGCGATCCCTTTGCGCATGTCCGTCACGCCGCACGCCAGATACACACGGACACCGGTTCCGGGCCCGATCATGCCGCCTCAACTGCCCGAATAAGTTGCTGGACGCGCTCTAATGGCAGATCACTGGCGCAGCGCAGCTTGCGACCATTTCCAAGCACGACTTCGATCTCCAAGGGTTGTCGATCTCTTGATTGCTCTGAGCCAGAAGGCGAAGGCAGCGGCAAAAAGACCGTCTCCGAAGTCCGCGGCAAAACCCCTTTACGCCGAAGTTCCTGGCGCCACTGGTAGATATGCTGGCGTGTAATGTCATGACATCGCGCGACATCACTGACCGTTGCGCCATTTAAGCCAACCTTTTCGAGGATCGATAATTTCTCCTCTTCGCGCCAACGGCGCCTTCGCTCAACGCCGACAATCACTTCATGACGCATATCTCGTCCCATCTCATACGACGTCAGTAAAGACGACAATAACGACAGTAGCTAAGTGAGTATGGGTTCACGCGGCAGGCGGTAACAATCGGGCGCTTACGATTGATCCTGCTGCGCTGTCGGCACTGATCCGTGTGGTTGACGCTGCATGATCGGCCCGGGCACCGGTGTGCGTGTGTATCTGGCCTGTGGCGTCACGGATATGCGGACGGGAATCGCAGGGCTGGCGGCGCTGATCCAGGACGTGTTGCGACAAAAGCCTACCAGTGGAGCGGTGTTTGCGTTTCGAGGCCGTCGGGGTGATCGGATCAAGCTTCTGTTCTGGGATGGGCAGGGCTTTTGCCTCTATTACAAAGTGCTCGAACGGGGTCGTTGCCCTTGGCCGAGCGCCAAGGATGGGGCTGTGCGACTGACCTCGGCGCAGCTTGCGATGTTGTGGGAGGGGATCGATTGGAGGCGTCCAGATTGGGGTGCTCCAACCGCTCGAATGGGGTGATTTTGCGCCGGAATTCGCGCTATTTATATGGTGCTTTGACCTGACTTTTGGTAGTCAGGCGCATGTCGGAACACGCCGAAAACCTCCCCGATGATCCCGCCGTTCTGAAGGCGATGATCGCGGCTTTGCAGGCAGAAGACGCCAAGATATTGGCCACGTTGCGCGTCCATGATCAGTTGGTTCAGGCGCTTCGCCTACGGATCGCCAAATTGCAGAAACTGGCTTTCGGCAAGTCCTCAGAAAAGATCGAGCGCGAGATCGAACAGTTGGAGCTGGCGCTTGAAGATCTGCTGGTCGCGGTTGCTGACGAAGATGACGCACCCATCAACGAAGGGCAGGATGAACCTTCCCGAGAGGTTGCCGATGCACCCGCTTTGCGCCGCCGACCACGTGTCTCGGATACGACCCCGCGCGAACGCCGTGAACTGGACCCCGGCTCCTGCAGCCCGGACTGTGGTGGCGATCTGCGCGTGGTGGGTGAGGTTGTCAGTGAATTGCTCGATATGATCGCTGCCCAGATGACGGTAGTCCAGATCGCCCGGATCAAGAAATCTTGTCGACGCTGCGAGCGGATGGTGCAAGAACCTGCACCCGGCCGCCCGATCCCGGGCAGCATGGCCGGACCGAACCTCCTGGCGCATGTGCTGGTCTCAAAGTTCGACGACCATCTTCCTCTCTACCGTCAGCATGAAATCTTCGAGCGTATGGGGGCCGACATCCCCGAAAGCACACTTGTAGGTTGGTGCGGCCGCGCCATGAAGACACTATCGCCGCTGATCGAGCGGATCGATGCGGACATCCTGAGCAGCGACCTTCTACACGCGGACGATACCCCAATCCGGGTATTGGACCGTTCCCGAAGAGACAAAGGGCTTGGCAAGGGTGTCAAGCAAGGCCGGATCTGGGCCTATGTGCGTGATCAGCGCCCGCGGGCGGGAGATGCGCCACCCGGCGCTGTCTATCGGTTCGCTCCCAACTGGAAGTAAGAGCACTTTCTCAGCCATCTGGCCAATGCCCGCGGCATTCTGCAAGCGGACGGCTACAAAGGCTATGCCAAGCTCTACGCGCCTGAACCCGATCGCAAACCGCGCTTGCGCGAGGCTGCCTGCTGGGCGCTCCTACGGCGAGACTTCCACGACTTTTGGGTCTCAACTAAGTCCGAGATCGCCCGCGAAGCACTCGACCGGATCGGCAAGTTCTACGACATCGAGCGCGATATCAACGGCCAGACCGCTGACGTGCGTTATGCGACGCGCCAAAAGCTGTCCCAGCCAAAGGTCGCGGCCTTCTTTGTCGGGTCCGGACAACAGCTCCTGCGCATCCCGGGTAAAAGCGACTTGGGCAAAGCCTTCCGCTACGGTCTCGCCCGGCAGGATGCTTTCAGCCTGTTTCTGTCTGACGGGCGCGTGGCTATCGACAACAATCCCGCTGAACGTGCCCTGCACCCGATTGGAATTGGACGTAAGAATTGGTTGTTTGCTGGAGCCGATACCGGGACGGAAACACTCGCGCGTGCAACGACCGTCATCAAAACCGCCAAGCTGAACGGTCTCGATCCGCTGGCCTATCTGGCTGACATCCTCGACCGTATCCACGATCACAAGATCAACCGGCTGGATGAATTGCTGCCGTGGAATTGGGTGCCGCTAGACGCTGCCCATTCACCGGCCACCTGCCGTGCTCCATGTCTGCAGCATCGATTACGTAGCCAGAATGTTGGGCGAAGATGCCCAACTTCTAGAAGCGATCATCTCCAACGACGACAACCTGAGCTATGGAAACATCGTCATCCTTTACGTCGGGCCCGACGAAACAAGCACCGCACTGACCGATGACGGGATCCAAGAGCTGACGGAAATGATCCGCGCCGCTCGTATCACCAACAAAACGTGGCATGAGTTCCTAGATGAGTTCCTTGATGACATCGATCTGGTGGCACGCATCAAAGCTAAATCACCGCGGTAGCAATGGGGCGGTTACGTCGTTCGACAAAGATAATGTCGATAAAGCGACCTTTGCCGACCATCCACTGCCCGGCAGTGCATGTTTACATGCATGAGAGGGGAGATGCGCACGGCTGATCGCCGCAGCCGATCCGTCCATGCGAACGATGTGAACTGGCTTCCCTGGTCCGTATTCATGATCTGTGGCAAACCAAATTTGTGGATGGCCTCGTTCAGGGCGTCGACGCAGCACTCTGCTTCCAGCGTGTTTGATATGCGCCACGCCAACACCTTGCGGGTGTACCAGTCCACCCTTCCGGGATCATGCTGCGCATAACCCTGCCGGGCAACGGAGCAACATCTTCATCGAGCGGCTCTGGCGATCACTGAAGCAGGAGGCAATCTATCTCGAAGAGATCAGCGATGGCTTCCACGCCAGACGCGTCATCAAGAAATGGATCACATTCTACAATACCGAGCGACCCCACTCCTCGCTTGATCGGCAGACGCCCGACGACGCATACTGGGTGGGCTTGGAACAGCAAAAAGCAGCATGAAAACTAAACCCGATACACCTCAGAGAAGCTGCAAAACTATCCGAAAAGACGGGACCACTTCAGAATGCCTCTTTCGTCTTCAGGGAAATGTAGTTATAGCTTCAGCCCTGAGCACGGATCCATTCAATCACGAGGTGCGCAGCTCACCTCTAGTGCGGTAGACGCGTTGCGGTAGGGACAGGCATTAGATGTCTTGAATGTCATTAGCGGAAGTTAATGGCATTTGGTTGGGCTGGAGGGACCGATTATCGCGACTTTTGTAATTAATTATATTAACCCAAAATCCTTGATGACGTATGCTATTTTCACGCAGTCAAAACTGGCAAAACCGACGCATGGCCGAACATAAAGACTTCCAGGTGAAAACCCGAGCACTACGGTCCGTACTTGGAGGGCGAATTGCCAGTTATAAAGGTTTGAGATAGAGTGCGTCGCAGAGAGGTTCTGATCGAAGAACGAAACAGAGGCGATTTTCTCTTTTGATTTAGTTTCTATTTGATTATTTGTTGAGGCTGATTTTTTGAAAAAGATACTTCTTATCTGCAACAGTGATGGTGCTCTGGCGATTTTCCGCGGGCCCCTCATACGGGCACTCGTTAGTGCTGGGCATGAGGTAGTGACGGTTAGCCCCCGTAGTCACTATTTCAATGCTTTGGAACAAATGGGCGCACGTCCCATTGAGCTCGAATTTTCTCGCCATTCAACTTCTGTGTTTCGCAACTTCGGACTGCTACGCGACTTGGTACGAACAATTCGCTACGAGCGCCCTGATATAGTGCATTCGTTCACGCACAAGGCAGCCATCTACGGTTCTTTCGCTGCACGTTTGGCCGCCGTGAAGAAGATTGTTGCTACAATTACAGGGCTTGGCACCCTTTTTATTAGATCTGACATTCGGAGCTATCTGCTTCGCTGCGCACTAATTTTGCAATACAAGCTGCTTCTACCAGGGCATACGAAGGTATTATTTCAAAACCCCGACGATAAACACGTGCTCGAAACTCTTCGCGCAATCGATCCACGTCAGTCCATCCTTACCAATGGATCGGGGATTGACCTCGAAGAAACTACTCTTCCAGATGACGATGCGGTGGTGAATGCAAAAAAAACGTTAGCTGCCGAGATTGGCACAAACATAGACGGTCGTATAGTAGTTCTGTTTCCGGCGCGAGGCGTACCTGAAAAAGGGCTTAGAGAGTTCTACGACGCGGCGCACGAACTTAACACGCGTTTCCCTCAGAGATATGTATTTTGCCACATGGGTCTGATCGATGCTGACGCGTCTGGGGCATTCGGCGCTGACGAAGTATCCGTATTTGCTCAAGAGCATGGGGTTCACTATCTCGGCTTCAAGCCCAATCCCCTCGACTATACGATAGCGGCCGATATCGTGGCACTGCCATCATACCGCGAGGGTGTGCCGCGCTCGCTTATCGAAGCGCTAGCGCTAGGCAAATGCATTGTCGCCACCGATGTGCCGGGCTGCCGTGAAACGGTCGTAGATAATTGGAACGGATTTCTTTGCAGGGTTCGCAGCAGCGCATCGTTAGCCGATGCATTCGCTAAGGTTGATTTAGATTTTCTTGCAGTGACGGGGCCCCGCTCGCGACAGTTGTGTGAGGATAAGTTCGACGTGCGAAAGCTCAACGCTCTTACGTTCAACGCCTATGGTCTACCCTCCCCGAATCCCGAAGCTTCTTATTTTAGGTCCGAAACACATGGGATATAATACAACAGCCAAATCTTCACATGCGCTTTCGACGCCTAAGCTCAGACTTGCCGTGATTGGATCGGTTGGCGTTCCTGCTAGCTATGGTGGATTTGAAACTTTAGTCGAGAACTTGGTTAAGCAGGCACCCCATATGGTGCCGGATATCCAGCTTACGATTTATTGCAGCGCCAAAAACTACCCCGAACGCGCGCCCGAATATCACGGCGCGCGCTTGCGTTATGTACCGCTAAACGCGAACGGAGCCCAAAGCATCCCTTATGACATCTGGTCGCTGGCCTGGGCTGTTTTTTCGCGGGCAGATGTAGTTCTAGTGCTTGGCGTTTCAGGTGCAGTGGCTATCCCGCTGTTCCGGCTCTTCGGCCACAGCCGCATCGTTACCAACCTCGATGGCATTGAATGGAAAAGAGAAAAATGGAGCGGACTGTCGCGCTGGATTTTGCGTATTTCAGAACGGATCGCCGCAAAAAATTCGGATGTCGTGATCGCAGACAATGCTCATATCGCAGAACATGTACGTACGTCCTACGGAGTAGGCTGCGAGACCATTCCCTACGGTGGGGATCATACCCTGAGACCTCAAGAATCTGTGAACGGCTTGGAGACTTTGCCTGATGGGTTTGCCCTGACGATTTGCCGGATTGAGCCGGAAAATAATATCCGTATGATAGTTGAGTCATTCGCCCGAGCTGAGACATCCCTTGTTATGATTGGCAATTGGGATGCCAGTGACTATGGCCGTAAGGTTCGCGAGGCCTACGGTCATTTCCCTAGAATTAATTTGTGGGATCCAATTTATGATATTGCGGTGCTTAAGGCAATCCGCAAACGGGCTACGCTCTACGTCCATGGCCACTCCGCTGGAGGAAGCAATCCGTCGCTGATTGAGGCGATGCATTTCCATAGAGATATCTTTGCCTTTGATTGTGGTTTCAACCGCGCAACTACTGAAGATAGTGCTCTTTATTTTTCTGATAGCAAAGCACTGGATTCCCTACTCGTCTCGTACGAGGCGGGAGGAAAAACACTGGCTAAAGGGTCGATGAAAGAAATTGCCTCGCGGCGCTACACATGGGAAATAGTAGCGAAGCAGTACTTCGATTTAGTTCGAAATGTCATCACCCCCAGCCGTCGTCGATGGCACCTTGCGCAATATCTGGACAGATTCCGTACATACGAAGATTAGTGAATGGTTGAAATGACAACAACTAAGGCCGACACTCAGCTGACTGTCAACACAGCAAAAAAACGGCTAATGAGAGCATGAAATATGCTTATGATCATCTGAGAGGCCTACCAACTGCAATGTTTCACTTCTTCACCGTTTATGGAACTTGGCGATGGCCCGACCTTGCGCTATACAAGTTCGTGGCCGCGATTTTGAACGACCGGAAAATTGACATTTACAGTCACGGCGGGGTGTATCAGGATTCAACATATGTCACCGATTTGGTTCGTGCTATTCGCTTGCAGATCGACGCCGTCCCCGAACGCCCGCTTAGCAGCAATGAAGTCTCGAGATGCGATACCCTCTCCTCAATGGCTTCCTTTCGAATTGCTAATATTGGAAACTCTGACACAGTACGTCTTTCAGAACCGTTGACGAAATTGAAAAGTGTCTCGAAAAGAAAGCGATCTACAATCACATGGAAATGCAGTCGGTTGATGTGCCTGTCTCGTGGGCTGTTACATATATGTTTAGGGTTTCTAACGGGCTATCGCCCACAAACCAGTTTCAAAGATGGTATTGCGCGATTCGTTGCATAGCTCCGAGATTACTACGGGAAATAAGATAGTGAACCTTCAAAAACAAAAGATAGCCATCATTGGCCTAGGATACGTCGGTCTACCTCTTGCGATCGAATTTGGGAAACGTCGTCCGACGGTGGGATTTGATATCGACAAGAATCGAGTTGAGGAATTGCAGGCGGGCCACGACCGAACACGCGAATCCACGTCGTACGAACTCGCAGACGCTGCGCATCTCGCCTACACTAACGATCTATCGGACATCGCCGACTGCACAATTTATATAGTTACAGTTCCGACACCAATTGATGCGCACAAACGGCCGAATATGACCCCTCTAATTGATGCATCTAAGGCATTAGGCAGGGTTCTGAAGCACGATGACATCGTCATCTTCGAATCTACAGTCTATCCGGGAGCTACGGAAGAAGACTGCGTCCCAGTACTAGAGCATTTTTCAGGCCTAAAATTTAACAAAGACTTTTTTGTCGGGTATTCTCCTGAACGGATTAACCCTGGAGATAAGACACACCGTCTAGCCGATATTTGCAAAGTGACATCTGGATCAACTCCCGTAGTAGCCGAAGCAGTTGATCGGCTCTACTCGGAAATTATAACGGCGGGCACTTATATGGCCGAAAGCATTCGTATTGCTGAAGCCGCTAAGGTTATTGAAAACACCCAGCGTGACCTCAACATTGCGCTGATAAATGAACTGGCCATTATTTTCAACAAGATGGAAATTGATACCGAAGCGGTACTTAAGGCGGCTGGTACCAAATGGAATTTTCTACCATTTAGGCCGGGTTTAGTTGGTGGACACTGCATCGGCGTGGATCCCTATTACTTAACTCATAAAGCTGAACAAACTGGGTACCATCCGCAAGTGATCCTCGCCGGGCGGCGTATCAATGACGGAATGGGGGCATATGTTGCCGGGCAAATGGTTAAGGCCATGCTCAAGCGGCGGATTCAAGTCGACGGCGCGCGGGTTCTAATACTTGGACTAGCCTTCAAGGAAAACTGCCCGGACCTTCGCAATACCCGCGTTGTAGACGCGATATTTGAGTTACGCGAGTTCGGGGTATTGGTTGATGTCTACGACCCATGGGCCGACCCTGAGATGGCGATGCGCGAGTACAGCGTCGAATTGATCGAGCGCCCCGAGAATGATACCTATGATGGGGTGCTCCTTGCCGTTGCTCATAATGAGTTCCGCGAAATGGGGGCCAAAAAAATCCGAAGTCTCGGGCGATCACCGCATGTGCTCTATGATCTAAAGAATTTGTTCGAGGCTGATGAAAGCGATCTAAGGCTATAGTGAGCTTGTCAAATAACATCAAATCCGAGAGCCTCAAACGATCTCTGTCCCAAATCTTTCGGTTTGGGCTAATTAAAGTGGCACCTGGTGTTTTTAATATAGCACTGATACCTTATCTGCTCGTAGCACTAGGACCGGAAAGCTATGGTCAATATTCGACATGGCTCGGCTACTCGATGCTGGTGGCGAACACCATTGCTGCAATTGTATCGCAACCAATGTATCGTTATCTGTCGTCTCGTCCGGAAGAAGGTGAAAAATTCGCTGGGTTATCTGTTTTAGCAGCGGTCCTTGCCGGTTTAATTAGCTTTGGGGTAGCCGTCCTTGTCGGATCACCTTCGTTTTTAGCGTTAGGTTTCAGCACGCTATCGGTCGGAATTGTTCTAAGCACGGCAGCCAGCATCGGCTATATTGTCGCGAACGATATCTTTCGGCTCGCCGCCTACGAGTTCCTTCGCATTTTGGCGATATCGCTTGTGCTTATCGGCCCAGTGTTGTTTGGAAAAGTACTAACAATCAATCATGTTGTTCTTTCCATGGCGCTTTCGAATATCTTACCGCTACTTTTGCTCACTAGGCGGCAACGGATTACGCTTCCTAGAGGCGCATGGCTTAGCCGGTATGTGCCCTACGGTTTCAAGTCAGCCGCATGGCTAATGCTTGCTGGTCTGCCGATTGTCAGTGCAAAGTCGATCCTCATGGAGGTGATGCCCGACCAAGCTTTTGGGACCTATGCAGCGGTTGCAGACCTGACCTACCGAGGTTTTGCCATCGCTAATGCCGCTTTGATGATGTGGGCTTTTCCGCGCCTGTCACGGCAGTACGACGCAGGAAATATTGCAATGGTCCGCCAAACACTTCGGCTCTCGCTACTTGCGTATTGCACCTCTGGCTTCGCGATGATCGGGGGCCTAGGGGTAGCATCAGCATGGCATTTGGTGGACCTTACTGCTCTGACTCATGGCCTTTTTACCGCTCTCATCATTACCCTCGGAAGTTTCAGCTGGCATGCAATGTCTATAGCGCACAAACCGTTTGAGCTCACTTTGCGAACGGCCCAAATGGCTTCCCTAATGGCAGTAGGCGTAGTCGCATTCTATGCGTTAAGCTTTGGACTAATTCAGTTCGACGGCCTAAACCCCCTATATGTTGTCACACTAAGCATGGTTGTTGTTGCAATAGCCTACTCTTCGTTTGCACTTATGCAGAGACTTGGAAACTAGCAGTGCACCAGTTCGAACTAATCAACTATATTGCTCCTGTCCTCAGTTTGACATTTTATGCATTTATATTACGTCGAGCTGCAAGAAAAACCCAATTTGCAGCACAAATCATAGTCTATTTGTGGATTTTTGTTTTTGCTGTTCACGGTCTTGTTGCTGCTTTCGAGATTGTCCCACTATTTCCTATGAGCCTATCGGGTAGTATTCATCTTTCTTTGTCCGCTATGCTGCTTTCATTTTGTATATTCATATCCACTATAATATTTTCGTCATTTAAATTCTCGTTTTCGACTTTTGGGCCTCAATCAAAATCCAATACAACTAGCAGACATATGGCCAAGGCCACGATTTGGGTAATTGCGCTGTTCTCAGCTTTAGTGCTCGCAGCAACTTATCTAGGCGCAGTCCGAATTACTGGCACGATGAATGTCTTGGGTTCCCTGCAGTATTTGCGGACCCAGTTAAATTACGAAGGTGCAAACTGGGGTGGAATCCAGTATCTAAGCTCTATAGTAATGACGTTGTCAATATACATATTTTTGACAACGCGTACTCTAGACTGGCGATATCGAATACCCGCTTATACTATTCTTGCGAGTGCTTTCTGCATTGCGATAGTCAGTACCCAACGTACAACAATTTTTATGCTTATAATAGCTTTGGTCTTTAGCTGCAGCAAGCGAGGAATACCATCAATCAAAATACTTTCCATTTTGGCCGCCATATTATTTTCATTTTTTGTTCTGGTAGGAACTCTTGTTGCAAAGATCGTGATTGAAGAAGACGGTACTGGCACAGTGATCTCTGCAGGATTTGATGCGTTTTTGCTGTATCTTCTCACCCCGTTGTCGGCGTTTGATAACAGTCTAATATGGCAGTCCCCATATTATGATGCTGGTTACACATTGCGGTTTTTTCAGGCAGTTATTTCTGCATTTGGTATTTACATAGGAGAGACAAGATCTCTAGTAATGGATTTTATTTATACGCCACTTCCGGTAAATACTTATACGTTTGCTTATACCGCTATTGCTGATTTCGGATACTTTTCCCCTATATACTATTGCGCCATCGGATTGATACTCGGGTTAATTTTTTCCCTGCCGCGACAAAATTCAGCGGTTCGTACTTTACAAGGTATTTCCTATTATCCAATTTTGATGACCCCTTTTCAAGATCAGTTCTTCACATTGACGAGCCAATGGATCCAAGTGATTTTAGCTGTATATCTGTGCGATACTTTGTCTACAAGGCGGTCATACAATCCGACTCGATCCGTGACCTTCTATAGGAAAAAATTTGGAACCTTACATAATGGTAGATCTTTTAAAGGCTGACATTGTCATCGTGAATTGGAATTCGGGCTCTCAACTTCAAACCGTCGTTGAGAGTATTCGGACGCATGGGCGAGGCCACGTAGGACAATGCATTGTAGTCGATAACGGCTCGACGGATCATTCGGCAGGTTTCTTGGCTGGCTCTCAGGATGTTGAATTGATCGAGACAGGCAAGAATCTAGGCTTTAGTAAGGCCTGCAACCTAGGTGCTGCACGAGGCACTAGCCCGTATGTGTTGTTCCTCAACCCGGATGCCGTGTTAGCCCCAGAAAGCCTATCCATACCACTTACCTTCCTATCGAATGAGCTCAACAAACAGGTCGGTATTGCCGGCATCGCCTTGAAAAATGCACACGGCTCGGTTGATAGATCCTGCTCCTTCGCTCCCTCGCCCGTACGATTGATATCTCGCTCATTAGGGATTGATCGATTTATCCCGCAGATAGGAATGAGAATGTCCGAATGGGATCACTCAGAGTCCCGTGTGGTGGACCAAGTTATCGGAGCCTTTTTCTGTGTTAGGAGGACCCTATTCGAGCAGCTAGAGGGGTTTGACGAAAGATTTTTCGTATATTTCGAAGAGGTGGACTTTTCACGACGTGCAGCCAACGCAGGCTATATTTCATATTTTTTACGGAACGCCGAAGCTTTTCACGAAGGAGGCGGTGTGTCATCACAGGTAAAAGCACATAGGCTTTTTTACTCGCTGCGTAGCCGACTTCAGTATGCCTTCAAACACTTCTCAAGTTTATCGGCCTTGGGGGTCGGGTTCGCTACGCTTTGCGTTGAACCGTTCACACGCCTCGCCTATCTAATCTTAATGAGACGCTGGCAAGAAATTGGTGATTTGTGGCGCGGATTTGGCATGCTGTGGGGATGGACACTGCATTCACTCATTACTAGACCCTATCGATCAAAACGCCAAACTGGAGCGTAGCTTTGAAACTGACCATCCTGTCGCGTTATACCCGTCTCGGGGCTTCGAGCCGGCTCAGGACCATGCAATATCTGCCCGCGCTTCGACGGGCAGGGTTTGAAGTCGAAGTCGCGTCGTTTTTCGATGATTCCTATCTTCAATCGCTTTATGGAGGTCAGCGAGACAAACGCGGTCTCGCGCGGTTCACGGTGAACCGCTTTGCGCAATGCCACGGGGCCCGACACTCCGATGTGATTTGGGTGGAGAAGGAGGCACTGCCCTGGTTTCCTTGGGCATTGGAACGATTGGCTATACCGCGAGGTGTGCCTGTGGTGAGCGATTACGATGATGCAGTATTCCATCGCTACGACCAGCATCGAAGAGCTAGCGTTCGCGTTCTTCTCGGACGGAAGATCGATCAGGTGATGGCTCATTCCTCGCTAGTGACGGCGGGAAATGTGTACTTGGCAGACAGGGCGCGGCTGGCAGGGGCTCAACGGGTCGAAATCGTACCGACCGTGGTCGATGCCGAAGCATATAGACCATTCCCACCACGGCACCCCGACGGCAAACTGCGCGTAGGCTGGATCGGAACCCCTCAAACTTGGGAAAAATATGGCCACCCCAGAACTGAGTTTTTCAAGGATCTGGCCAGCAGGCACAATATTCGCTTTCTTCTTGTAGGTGCGCGACTACAACCGGGGCGCAGCGGGCCTTTCGATTATGTACCTTGGTCAGAAGCGAGCGAAATCTCAGCAATCCAGCAGATGGACATCGGTATTATGCCGCTGCAGGACGATCCTTGGGAACGTGGCAAAAATGGATACAAACTGATTCAATATATGGCGTGTGGATTACCTGTGGTCGCATCCCCGGTAGGCGTAAATACTGAGATTGTGCAAGTTGGTAAGAACGGGCTACTTGCAAGCTCCGAAGTAGAATGGCGCGAGGCACTTGACAGGCTAATAGACGACGCAAATCTTCGACAGACCATGGGCAGTGAGGGAAGAAAGCGAATAGTAGAAACTTATTCTATCCAAGTGCAGGGCCCACGTATAGCTAAGCTACTTGCTGAGGTAGCGGAGCAAAGAATTTTCTGATGCTGGCGATGATCCATCAATGGAAACGGGCGTTGCTGGAAGGCGCATCAAGCGCCTTCGAACGGGGCAGCCGGAAAGCACAGAAAGTCAATGAAGAGCAGGTCAAAGACCTGCTGAGCTACTTCCCATTTGCTGGACAGGATCTGGCGTAATTTAAGCTACTCTTTGCACCTGCTGATCGGTTTGGGTTGTTTCATTTCGCTGCCAATAGATCACAGCGGGTGGTTGACCGCCAAGGGCGGAATGTGGGCGCTTGCGATTATAGAACTTGATCCACTTGCCGACACCTGCTTTCGCTTCCGACCCGGTCTCCCAGGCATGCAGGTAGACACACTCGTACTTCAGAGATCGCCAGAGCCGTTCTACGAAGATGTTGTCGAGGAACCGTCCCTTGCCATCCATTGAGATACGCACGCCGGATCGGCGCAACCGGTCCGTCCAGGCGAATGACGTGAACTGACTGCCCTGGTCGGTGTTCATAATCTCTGGCGGGCCGAACCTGTGGATGGCTTCGTTCAGCGCATCTGACCTGCCACGGGATTTTTCCTCCACCGTCGATTAGAGTCCGGCCCAACTTGAGGACGGACAATGAAGCGAACGAGATTCACGGACGAACAGATCATCGGCATCCTTGGCGAGCACGAAGCAGGCG
>Ga0208794_1000509_pt1 | contig 24515 bp, 27 predicted proteins | sample 32_taG_FD_184106 | JGI IMG/M metagenome (GOLD analysis project Ga0208794, IMG submission 184106) | Marine viral communities from the Gulf of Mexico - 32_GoM_OMZ_CsCl metaG (SPAdes) (version 2) | ecosystem: Environmental > Aquatic > Marine > Oceanic | place: Atlantic Ocean: Gulf of Mexico... | reverse complement strand
TCCGGTGACGTAGTAACGCTGACGCACCCGAACCACCGGCCCCATGAGTTGCGGCGCTACGGCGTGATCGAGTGGGACGTTTCCGAAGTCGATTTCTCACCGCCGCTGCCTGCCCCGACTGGACTGGCAGGCACGCCCCAGCGTGGTCAGGCTTACCAAGTACTTGATACGTCTTCGCCTACGGCTGGCGTTGTCGAGTTTACGTTCAATGACCCCGTCCCGTTTACATATGGAGACACGGTGTATGTTAGGGGCGGCAGCAGCACGGCTTCAGGGTATGGCTCAGTTGCTGACTTGACCACTAGTGGAACAGCAGTCACTGGCATCCAATTAAGGCTGCCAAACGGCAGCCCGTGGCCCGTTCCCACTCCGGTTGGCGCTGTCAGCGACGTATACTTCTACTACAGCGTTTCGACGGCAGATCCCGACGAAACCTACAAGGTTACGGCTGTAGACGAACGCGGCCAGGAGTCGCTGGGCTCCGATGAGTTCACGGTCCAAGACAACATCTTGGGTTCGCCGGGAGCCAGCAACGGATTGACTTGGAACTCTGTTAACGGGGCTCTGAGTTACAACGTCTACAAGAAGTTCAACGGCACGTTCGGGCTGATCGGCAGAGTAGACACCGAGCCGGGTGCGACTACTTACTCGTTTGAGGACGACGACATCGGAGTCGATCCTTCTCAGTCGCTACTGATCGAAGATCAGCAGGTCGAAGACAGTTTCCAGCCGCGAGCTTCCGCTCGGTTCGAGCAGCGCAGGTGCTTTGGTGGTTCTCCAGCCCTGCCTCGCACGCTCTTTATGAGCCGCACGGGCACGGAGTCATCGTTCTCCTACCGCTTCCCTGTCCAGCCTGACGACCGCATCGCGGTGCAGGTAGCCTCGCGTGAAGCCCACGTCATCCGTCACATCGTTCCGGTCCAAGACCTGATCCTGATGACGCAGCAGGGTGAGTTCCGCGTTACAGCGATCAACAGTGACGCGATTACGCCGAGCACCATCGCGATCCGGCAGCAGTCCTACGTCGGCAGCAACAGCGTTCACCCGCAGATCGTCAACAACTCGATTGTCTTCTGCTCTGAGCGTGGCGGTCACGCCCGAGAGTTGAACTACAAAGTCGAGAATCAGGGCTACCTGACAGGCGACCTGAGCCTGCGGGCAGCGCACCTGTTCGACGGCTTCACGCTCAACGACCTCGCCTACTCCAAGGCCCCGATCCCGGTTCTGTGGTTTGTGTCCAGCAGCGGCAAGCTCCTGTGCTTGACCTACATCCCCGAGGAGCGAGTGCTTGCGTGGCACCAGCACGAAACAGACGGGGCAATCGAGAGCGTCTGTAGCGTCTCAGAGGGCAACTACGACAACCTCTACGTCATCGTCAAGCGCGGCGATGATCGGAGCGTAGAACGCATCGTGCAAGTCCGTGAGGAGACTTTGGACGACGCGATCTACCTGGACTCCAGCGTCTGCAAGGACAACATCAACACGGGGACTAGCCAAGTGCTAATCACCAGTGATGGCCGGATGGCGAAGGGCGAGACGGTTACGGTCAACGCCGTGGCTGCGGATGGTCAGACCCCGGTCTTGGACGTGTTCAGCACCAGCGACATCGGGGACGAGGTGGAGGTGACGCATGGGACAGGCCGTTATCGCCTGCGCCTAGACTCGTTCATCCCCACGGTCGAGCGGTCGGGTCGTATTCACTACACGGGTGATTCTCTAGGCGCGACCTCGAACACGCCTCACTGGGATGCCGGGAATGTCGCCACGTTCTACGACAGTGACGAGCACCCTATCGTCAACGACGAACTGGTCAGGATGTCTTCGACAGGCACTCTGCCTACGGGGCTATCGTCTGCGACCAACTACTACGCTTTAGAAGTCACGCAGGACGCCAGCTTTACAATCAACTCTGGATTCCGTGGCATCCTATTGTCTTCGGCATCACACACCTTGAAAGACGGCGAAGGCGTCAAGATTAGCACGACAGGCACAATGCCTAGCGAGCTTGACCCAGACCAAGAGTATTTTGTCGGAATCTTCGGCAGCGCGGGCTTTTACCGACTGTATCTCGACCGCATTAATGCTCTGAATGGAAGCAACATCAACGTAGTCCAGTTTACAGGCGGCAGTGGCACGGTCACGGTTCGCAGGACTCGGAGTCTGCGCCTGCAAACCGTAGCATCTAGCGGGACACCAGTCAGTTGGACTGGCGCGGGCACTGGCGAGCACTCAGTCGTGCGCTCAGTCTACCGCGAAAGCAGCGACCAGCCTCACGGGTTGGCTACCGGCGACCTTGTCCGCACAGGATCAGATGTCCCTGGAGGCTTAGACGCTAACACGGTCTACTACGTCATCAGGGACTCAGCCGAAGAGTTCCGGTTTGCTACGTCTGCGTCAAACGCGGAAGCCGGAACGGCTGTGACGCTAACATCTCCGCCGTCTAGTGGGTTGCTGACAGTCACAGTTGGAGCCGAACTGAGCGAGGCTCAGTGCAAGGGCACGCTGCTTGAAGACTGGCCTCGCACCCTCAAGGGCACGCCGACGCCTAACTGGGCGTTTGCCCGCAAGGTCTTCTCAGGCTTCATCCACCTTGCAGGTCAGACCATCACGGTCTTGACCCGAGGCGGCAAGACGGAATCTGTAACGGTTGCGGCGGATGGCACCGTGACCCTGAGTGACCGGGTCGTCAAGATCTGCGGTGGTCTGCCCTACACGTCACAGGCCAAGACCCTGCCCATGAGCCTGGAGATCGAGGCTGGAGCGCAGGGCAGGACCAAGAGCGTCAACCAAGTCTTCGTGCGTGTCGAGGACACAGGCGCGTTGCAGGTGGGCATGGACGAGGCGGACCTCAAGTCTGTCACGGAGTTGAGTAACACGGCGCTGAAGACGGGCGAGTTCCGCACCAGCGTCCCGTCTACCTGGGACGAGGAGGGTCAGATCGTGGTGGAAGCCACGGGTGCTGCGCCTGCGTCCCTGTTAAACATCACGACCCAGGTGTCGCTCGGAGACTAGCATGAGCTTTAACCAACCACAGGGTCCGACTTCTCTACGAGGCCGGACTTATGCCCAAGCCCAGGAGATTGGGGCTGCCGAGTCTGCCGCGAAAGTCCAAGCCCAGTTAGATCAAGCTAAGAGCATCCAAAGTGCTGGCCTGATTTCTCAGATCGGCGGTGCCATCACGCAGGAGATCGCCAACTACTACTCTGCCAAGCAAGCCCAGTATGAAGCAAAGTCGCGGGCGTCTTCCATGCGGTTCCAGGCCGACATGGCGAACATCAGCGCGAGCATGGCGCAGGAAGATGCGGCCAGTATTCTGGAGGCGGGGCAGCAGCAGAAGGCGCAGCTAGCCATGCGCGCTGGGCTGGAGATGGCACAGGAACTAACTCGTCAGGGTGCTCGCGGCATCCAGATCGGGGTGGGGTCGGCTGCCGAAACGCAGGCTAGCCTGGATCTAGTCAAGGAGATCGACCTCTACAACATCGACACTAACGCGCTGCGTCAGGCGCAGGCCAAAAGGACGCAGGCGGTAAACCTCCGTGCTCAGGGGCTTCTGGGTCAGGTGTCCGCCTCGAACATGGAGCGCATGGCTGACACCGGATCTACAGCAGCCACGTTGCTTAGTGGCGCTGGCCGCATTGGTAGCGAGTTCATGCTTTACCGCGCCACGCAAGCCAACCGTAACCCGCGACTCAACTACTTCCGCTAATGCCTAGAGTTCCCAGTGTCGGGCTGTCGCCCACGTCGCGACCGCAGTTCCAAGCGCCGGGGGTCGTGGCGTTCCAAGGCGGCCCCGAGTTGCAGCAGATCGCCAGGGGTGGTGCTCGCCTGGAGCGTATCGGTCGGATCGTTGGGCAGATCGGCATTGAGGTCGAGGACAAGGTCAACGATGCCCGTGCGATGGAAGCGACCAACACCTTTGAGAATGGTGTTGCTCAGGCATTCTTGGAGTATCAGCAACTAAAGGGCAAGGATGGCGTAGACGGCTACGAGAACTTCCAGAAGCAAGTCGAGGAACTGCAAGACGGCGCGGGTTCTCTGTTGATGAACGACATGCAGCGTGCGTCTGCCATGCCGATCTTTGACAAGATCAACAGCCGGTTCAGCCTGCGTGCTCAAGAGCACTACATGGGTGCCGCTGCCGAATACAAGCAGCAGCAAGTCGTAGCCGAGCGCATCAAACTGGAAGACGCTCTGAGGTCGGAGCCACTGGGAGCCAACTCGGTTGCCCTGTTCATGCGCCTGCGTCAGAACTTGGCGAAGGAAGCCGAGGGCCTGGGCTACAGCGAAGACCGCCTAGACACTCACGTCCTTGAAGGGACGAGCAAGTTGGTCAACGACTTGTTCAACCACTACGCGGACAGTGATCGTCCCGAGGATGCCTTGGCATTCCTCAAGGCTGTCGAGGTGTTCGAGCAGTCCCCGATGGCGTCAAAACAGGGGCCGACCTCACTGCGGGGCAAGACCTACGCGGAAGCTCAGGCTGCGGCTAAGGCAGACCAGACGCCCGTGGGCGCGGTGATGTTCGACAGCACACGCAGCGCGCTCCAGAAGAAGGCGCAAAAGCTGGGCATGGACACCTGGGCCATGAGAACCGTGGACAGCTACAAGTCCGCGAGCGAAGCATACGAAGATTCCCAGTCTAAGTTCGATTCCGGCGAATGGACGGCGTCACAGCGTGAGGCTGTTGAAAAGCGCACCGCGTCAGTGTTTGACCGCAAGCAGACCCTTAGCATTCGTAACGCCAACGAAACCGAGGAGAATGCAAAAAGTGAATACCTGAACAAGGGGGAGATCAGCCAAGACACTAGAGACGCCTTGGACAATGTTCATAAACTCGACGACTTTGTCGGCTGGGCTCGTCAGTTCAACCGTGGCCAGACCACTGTCGATGGGGATCCAGATAAGTGGGCTGCCTTCCAGGTCCACTGGGACAACGACTCTGGAGTTAAAAAGAAGGCTGCCGGAATACGCACCCGAAAAGACCTGGGTGCTGTTTTCTTCGAGGCCAAGGGTAACGGTGCCTCCCGTGACGAAGCCCTAGCTTGGACGAAGAGGGTTGCCAACGCCTCCAACTTGGGGGTCACCGTAGACGTAAACGAAGAGTTGCGCGACCAAGGCATCGGCACCGTCGAAGATCGTCAGCAATACGCAACCCGGTGGTTTAGCGGTCAGTGGGATCCGCTTATCGAAAAGGCCAAAGAGGAGGGGGACTCTAAGGGTAGTAAGGCCGTCTTGGCGTTGAAGTCTAGTAGACAGAGTCAGTTTGCAGAGGCGTATAACAAGAAGGTTCGGGAACTGGCTGCCCTAGATACTGGTCTTCAGGGAGAGAAGTTGCTGGAGCGTGCTCGCAGAGAAGCCTGGGAAGACGGCATCCGAACCTACGAGGTCGGCGGGGAGACTCGAAAGATCAACACTTGGACGGCGCTGCCTTCCGAGATCGAAGCCGCCACCATTGCAGCATCTCCTGTTGGCACACTTAGCACCCTAGAGGGTTATGCAACTACGAAACGTATCGTGGGGGAGCCAGAAGATGAGCGTCGCCAGCAGACGATTCTGGAAGCTGCGGAGCAAAGGTTCGTAAGCGAAAACATGCCAGCGGCGATGCTAGCGGAGTATGCACAAGGCCGGGCAGATCTAGCACGCAACACGTATGCGGCTCTTCGCATGATGGGGGTGCAGCAGATGTTCTCGGGAGCCATGGCTACAGCGGCATCTGCCCAGGCTTTCCCGCCCATGCCGCAACGTGCGGCGCTGGACATTGACTCTCCAGCCGGTCAGTTCCGACTCTTGCAAATTGCTCAACAGATACAGTTAGAGGACACCGATTCTTTTACGGATGGGGAACGGCAACAGCAACTCAAGCGCGAGCTTTGGTCCGCCATCAATCAAGACATTGAGATCGACAACTGGTTGACCGAAGCCAGAGACAATTACTTTAAGGGCAGGGCGTTCCTGTCAGACCCAGGTGCAGTTAGCTTCTTAGAAGACCGATACAGGAATGAGGGTGGCCGTCCCCGAAACTATTGGAGGACTAGAGGCTTGACGGACGAGTCTTTCGAGGAAGTGCTAAGGCTGCACCCCACGTTCGCGACGGCTCGCTCAGGCAGCCCAACATTCACGTTGAATCGGAAGCAGTATTGGACGGCCCAACCCTTCCCTGAAGAAATGCAGCCGGAATCGTCGGAGGTCGGACGATGAACGACTTTGTTGGAACGCCGCCGCTGTTCGGTGAAGCGCCGAGCCTGCCGCAACAGATCCGCTTCAACCTGATGGAGCCGCCCGAGCAGGATCCCAAGAAGGCCAGGGAGAAGAAGGTTCTTGAGAAGGCTGGGGTAGACCCTGCTCTCGAACTGGAAAAAGCCAAGGCTCGGTTCCTGGCTGAGAAGTTCAGTGAAACTAACTGGGTGCAGCGTCACCCCACCTTGGCAGCCAAGCTGGCTGACCGTGACTTTGTGCAGGTAGCCCGAGATGATCTGGGCAACCTGATCGAGACGGAGGGCTTCGTCAACGAGGTTGCTAACGCATGGCGTGTGTCTCGCGACACAGTGTTTGCGGGCAAGATCGGAACCCGAGCCATGCTGGAGGGGCGCGACCTGTATCCCTACGAAAGGGAGAGGCTGAAGCGTGCCCAAGAGCTTGCCAGTGCCCACATGGCTAGCGACCCCGGCTTCTTTGCGGCATCAACCGAACTAGCGGGAACCTTGGTAGAGACAGCAGGCGTTTCGGCGGTTGCTGGCGCAGTAACCGGAGCAGTCTTCCCGCCTGCTGCGCCTTACGTAGCGGGCGCGGCTGCCTACGCGGCGAGCTTTCAGCTAGAAGGCGGCAACCTCTACGCTGAACTCTTGCGCGAGTTTCAGGGCTCTATCACCCCGGCTGAAGCCAAAGACATCGCGATTGGCTACGGCTCCGTCATTGCCGGTGCAGACTTGATCGGCCTCAAGGTAGCGACGGCTCCGATCAAGGGACTGATTAAGGAGATCGCCAAGAAGCGATCCAAGGGCCTGCTGACCCGAGAGGCTGCGTCTCGCATGACGCTGAAGATCGTGGGCCAAGGCTTAGGCGGAGCCTTGGGTGAGGCCACGACGGAGGGTGTCCAAGACGTTCTGCAAGAACGCGCCAAGCGCGTCGCCTCTGAGATCTACCGACCGGATAACCTCTACGAGCCGGAATACGAAGAGGCTTTCTGGCGGGCTTTTAGCCACACCTTTAAGGGCATGGTTCTGATGGCGGGCGTTCCAACAGGAGCCCGAGTCATCAACAGAAACATCCAGGTGGCCAACGCCAACTACGACTACGAGAAGGCCAAGCAGGCTGCTGAGATTCGTGGGCGTAGCAAGTCTCCTGATGCACAGCGCGAAGTAGAGGCTGCTGCTGATGAGACGGACACGCTCAACTCCACCTACTACGTCCGAGCCCAAGACTTTAACAAGGCAGTCTCCGAGCTAGCGGAGAAGACGGACGTGACGGAGCAGCAGGTTCGCGACACGGTAGAGGCCAACAGCCCTGGCCTGATGGCGAAGATCGACGCGGCTGCGGAGCACGATGGCGAAGTCGCGCTGACCAAGTCTGAGTGGGGCGCTGCGTTCGACAACACCCAGTTCCGAGAGACTGCCCTGTTAAACACCGCGTTCGAGGAAGACGGTCTGACTCAGCGTGAAGCCAAGGAGGTAGATCTCATTCGCGACAAGATCGTGAAGGAGGACAGCGACGCCGCTACCAAGAAACTTCAAGACCTGGAACAGTTCGAGCGCGAACTCCGTGAGGTCCGCAAAGACATCAACAGTCAACTGCGCGAGGCCCTGAAGGGCACGGACGCCGAACTAACTCTGAACGCAGCAGCGAACACCTCGATGCTGCTCGGCTTCATCCGTCGCGCTGCGCTTCAGATGAACATCTCGCCCAAGGAGTTCGTAGAGAAGCACCTGCCGCAGATCGTGCAGAAGCGTCTGGATGCCAAGCAGGCCCAGCAGCAAGATCGACCCACAACCCTTCATGCTTTGGGTGGCATTACTGCTCAACCCGATCTTGCCCAAGCCTCTGCAAACGCTACCCCAGCACAAGTCGCTGTATTTGAGTCGTTCTTGCCTGCCAAAAACGAGCAGGGGTTGTTCACTGTTGCGGGTGAAAGTGTTGACCCTAACAACGGTCGCTTCGTCAAGATGACGGAGGCTTCCCAGGCTTTTGCAGATGGACGGATTACTCGGGAGCAAAGGGATGCTCTTGTTGAGATATACATGCCTGTGGCGCTAGACGATCAAGTCTATTCTCCAGCCACTCCTGAGAAGATGTCTCAGGCCCTTAACAAGAAGCAGGCTCCTTTGGTTAACGCTCCTGTTCAGGAAGGCCAAAGAGTTGGGTTGAGACTAGATATTCCAGCCGTCAAGAAGGGCGCTCGCGTGGTTGCTATCCACGAAAGCGGGGGTGCCGGTGGAGGAACTCACATCCGGTATGCTAGCGCGGCCCGTGTGACTAACGCGGAAATGTCTTCCAAGGAGAAGCGAGCGCAGCAGACAGCGGCAGGTAAGAAGAAGGATAAGTTAGCCGTCATTTACGGCGACTACACCTCGATAAGCCCAGAGGAAGCCGTCCGTATTGCGACGCAGGCTCTAACAGATCCTGCGTGGCGTCAGGTCGGATTCGATCCCGTCCGACACTCCTACTACTACGACCGCAAGACGGGTGAGCCGCTAGTCAGCGCCGACGAGGTGGTGCAGGTCGGCAGTCAGGTGTTCGCGAAGAACGCCAAGGTCGGCAAGCGGACTGACTTTTTGTATAGCACGGACGTTGTTCCAAACGGCGCGTCCGACTGGAGCGCAATTGGTGGAGCAGCCGATGCCGCCGCAGGATCTCGCAAAGACAAACTGTCTTTTGCTAAAGACAACGGCATACGGGTGTTGGAAGACGTTGATGGCAACGTCTACTTCGAGATGCCTAACGGCACAGTAGCCGACAATCTAGTAGATGATCGAACAGACTTGTCATGGCCTGACTCCACGTTGCTGGAGTTCATGCAGGAAACCAAGTCTACGTTTGTAGACACGCCTGCACACCAATTGACTGAGGACGAGTATGTCCAGCACCTTGTCAACTTGGTGGATAACGGCATGTATGTCAGGGAGTTCTTCGAGAGCAACCCTGACTTTGTTGGTCCAAGTGGTGTCCCCTCAGACAAGCTGATTGACGAGAGAATCGCTCAATACGAGTCTGACCCAAACGCCTTTAAAGAGCAGGCGAGGGCAGAGCACGCCGAGGCTGTTCAGTTTGCGGCTTCTCTAGGGGACACCCTCTACAGCAAGGAAGGCGAGCAGCGCCGCAAACTCGGCGCAGCCGAAGTCGAAGGCGGGAAGGCCATCACGAAGATCCTGCTCGACCCCGACGCCAAGCCCACAACTCTGATGCATGAGTTGACGCACTGGAACTTAGAGTTGATGGCGGACATCGGCCTGGACATCGAAGCCAAGATGGCGCAGGAGGGCTACGAGGCGACGGCTTTGGAGAAGCAAATGCTGGACGACATCCAGCGCCTCCTCAAGTGGTCAGGATTCGAGGGCACACTGACTGAGTGGCGTGGTATGACCATCGACCAGCGCCGTGAGTATCACGAAGTAGTCGCGATGAGCTTCGAGCGATACCTCTACGAAGGCGTTGCTCCTAGCCGAGAACTACGAGGTGTCTTCAGTCGCCTGCTTGCCTACATCTCGGGCAGGTTCAAGGCGATGGTCGAGGACTTCCAAGTTACCTACAACGAGATCAGGAAGCAGCAGGGCAAGCCCGAGCAGCCCTTGCCTGGACTCAACGACGAGGTCCGCGCCATCTTTGGTCGCATGATGTCCGCCGAGCGGGACGTGCAGGCGTTCTTCGAGGAGGGCGAACTGGACGCGATGATGATGACCAAGAAGGAGTGGACTGACTCCGGTCGAGACGCGGACGAATACGACGAATACGAACGAGAGTTCAAGGATGCACTCAGCGAGGCCACGTCCGAACTCACGATGCAGCGCATGAAGGAGGTCAAGACCTTCGCCAATGCCTACGCGCTGGTGGCTCAGAAGCAGCGTGGTGAACTACAGCGAATTACCAAGGAGATCCGTCAAGAGGTTCAAGCCCAGGTCGAGGTGGAGTCGGTCTACCAGTTCGTGTCTTGGATGCGGAAGGGCACCTACAAGATCGAGAGCGGAACGGTTGAGCCCCTGCAACAGCCCTCTTCCGAGGAGTCTAAGACCTCAAGGAAGTTGAACGCTGCCATCGTCAAGGCAGTAGCCCCTGACCTTTACAGCCAACTGGCGCGCAGGGGCCTGACCTCTAAGAACGGTGTGACGCTAGAGAAGGTGCGTAACATGTTCGGGTTCGAGAGCAACCGAGCCATGCTCGAAGCTCTGGCCAACCACAGGAACATGAAGGAGGAGGTGCTGCACCGTACAAACCAGCGCCTGCTGAACGAGCACACGGACCTGATGGATCCGATTGTGCAGCAGGAGAACATCCACCGTGCGGTCCACAACAAGATTCGGCAGAAGGTCGTGGCTCGCGAACTGAAGTTCCTGCTGCAAAACGGTCGTCGCAGCAAGCAAGAGGTGGAGCTTGCCAAGAGGATTGCCGAGGCGATGATCGAGAAGACGCCCATCGGCAACATCGACATCGTGGCCTACAAGCGTGCCGCCGCCCGCGCTCGCAAGAAGGCGCTGAAGGCGCTGAAGGATGGCGACATGGAAGCTGCCGCCTTTGCCAAGCGGCAAGAGTTGGTCAACGAGCAGATGATCGCGGAGGGTCTGAAGGCTCGCAAGGAAGTTCGCAGTCTGATCGAGTCGAACAAGCGTGCTTTCAAGCACCGGACTGACAAGACCCTGGCTAAGGCGGGCTACGACGTAACGGTGATGAAAGCCTTGCGTGCTGTGCTGTCCCGCCTGGGTATCGGCAAGGTGGACTACGATGCCAACGAGGCACTGGCTCGGTTCGTCAAGGAAGACCCCGAGTTTGCAGCAGAGGTGGGCGGCAACATCGCTTCCTTGTTGAGCAAGGACATCGCGCAACCCCGCGTTGGTGACCGTCGCAAGCCGATGGAGCACCTGACTCTCGCGGACATCCGTGTCCTCCGCCTGCTATCCGCTCGCATGATGCTTCGAGCGAAGAACAAGCTGACGGCCAAGATCGGTGAGAAGCGCCAGCGTGTTGAGGCTGCTCAGAGCGAGGCCGTCAACACCCTGGAGAGCAACGTCAAGGACGGCTCGAAGGATCTCGACGGGAAGAAGAGCATCTTCGGCAAGATCCGAAACTACTTCTCAGACCTCATCCGGTTCGAGCACCTGTTCCGCCGTGCAGATGGAGGCAAGGTAGGCATCTGGACCCAGATGTTCCGCATGGTCAAGGATGCGGGAAACCGCTACCGCCAGGAGTTCAAGGAGTTCGCGGAAGACTTTGGCAATCGTCTCCGCGCCTTGGATCTGGAAATCCCTGGTGGCGCTCGCGAACTGGAGTTGACCGTCTACGGGAACAGGGTCGTCATCGGGGAGAACGGTCGCAACGTCAAGTCTCAGTTGATCCACTTGGCGATGCACTACTACGGCAACGCCAGCAACCGCCAGCGCCTGCTTCGAGGATACATCGGGGAGGAGATCGATCCCGAGTTACTTGAGGATGCGATGGAGCAGGCGGACCTGGAGGTCAAGACATTCCTGCAAGAGCAGATCCGTCAGGGGCTGCTGACCCTCAAGGACTTCGAGTTCATGCAGGAGACGTTCGATCAGTTGAGCGGGGCCGACATGCTGGGTCGGGCGCAGCAAGTGATGATGCGTCTTCGCCACTACGAGATGGACACGATTGAGGGCCAAGAGTTCTCGGTCGAGTTCCCTGACGGCACGACTCAGAAGTTCAAGGGCGGTTACATCCCTGTCCGTTACGACACGTCTACGGCTTCTGTTCGCGAGGGTGACGCCCAGGGCCTGCAAGACGAAGACATGAGCATCGACCAGCAGGCCAAGAGAATGCTGGGGATCCTGCCTAGCTTCGCCAAGGACCGGACTGGACCGGCGGCTCTACCCTTGGAGCTAAACCTTGCGAACATTCAGCATCACGCTGCCGAGGTCTACAAGTTCATCCACATGGCTGAACCTGTTACTGAGGTTTACAAGGTGGTGAGTGGCAGGAAGGTGCGTCAGGCTTTCATCCGCAAGTTCGGCACCAAGGCATACCGGAACATGGAAGGCTGGCTTAGGCGCAGCGCCTACCAGAAGTTCGACAATAACGAGGACACTGAGGTTGGCGACATGATGTTGACGTTGGCGAGGAACGCCAACATGGGCATCATGTTCGTGAACATCGGCAACGCTTTGCAGAACTACGCTGGCCTGATCATCCCGATGCGTAGGGTCGGCGCTCGCCGGATCATCTCTGCCTTGATCAGCAACATGTTCACCAAGGGCGCTCGCGCCGAGGTGGTCGAGAAGTCTATCGAGATGAAGATCCGCCTGGAGCGTCAGATCTTCGACATCTACAACCAGCAGCAGAAGTTGCTGACGCAGGAGAGTGGCGTCTGGGATCGCATCCAAGACTGGTCAAACCGGCACGCTTACTTCCTACAGCAGTGGACCCAGAACCACGTAGACGTAGCCGTGTGGCAGGCAGCCTACAACCAAGAGACGGAGGTCGCGCTGCGTGAAATGATCGGGCAGCCGGATGCTGAAGCTAAGGCCGAGGCGAGGGCTGTTGCTTACGCCGACAGTATCGTGCGTCAGACGCAGATGGCTGGCGAGAAAGAGGACTTGAGCAACTTCGAGTCGCAGGGCTCGATCTACCGTGCGATGTTCCCGTTCAAGTCTTGGTTCATCAACTGGATGAACAACGCTTCTAACCAGCGGCGGCTGGACATGGACAAGCAGGGTCAGGCCAAGGCTGCTGCGCTGGCCTCATCCTACATGTATCTGCTGATGTTGCCCGCCATGATGGCAACGGCTGCGGTGGAGATTGCTCGGGGTGAAGACTTCGACGACGACGACGACGGCTACGGCGACGACATGTGGGAGCTTTGGTGGCGCTCGCAGGCCGAGCAGATCACGGGTGGTCTGCCTGTCATCCAAGAAGCCACCCGTGTCATGGACACGTTCTGGTTCGACGACGAATACTGGAACAACCGTTACCCGGCGACGCCGTGGCAGAGAGTCATCGAGAACATCGCCAAGGCTCCGCTCAAGGATGACGCCGTAGATGCGACGGGATCCCTAGTGTCTCAGTTGGCTGACCTGATGGGCATCCCGGCCACCCGAGTCTGGAAGTCGGTCAACCTGCTGGGTGACGAGTTCATCAGGGATGAGCTTGAGAGCGAGAGCACCTACGACTTCCTGAGAGGAGCCGTCACTGGTCAGCGGAGCGACCTGCAACGTCTGAGTCAGTAGGCTCGGGCAGCAGGTCGCGTATCAGGGCAGACTGGTAGGTGTCGAGCAGCATCTGGATTGCGGCTTGTGCCTCTGACGCTTTCTCAGCGGCCTTGCCCCACATGCAGGCGAAGTGAAACTCCCTCTTGCCGCAGTGCAGTTTGCCCGCGACAGCCTCCACCTTAATGAGCATCCGGTTGATGTCTTCGATGAGATATGACTCGTAACGTGAGTTTTCCATTTGAGTGGCCCGGACTAGGTCCGGGCAGGTTGTGCTACCGTGTCGTGACTGCGAAGGCTACCACTTCACCCGTTTCCGGGTGCTTGCGATCAAACGAAGAGTCGCGACCGCACGGCATTCCGTGGAACCATCCGCCGTTGTATGTATCGCCACGCTCAGTGACGACTTCGTGCGCTGCTTCCGCGTCGGCCAACGTAGGGTAGTAGTTGATACCGAAGCAAATGCGGCTGTCGTGGCCGACACAGTTCTCGGTGCCAAACCACGCCTTCGCCCCTCCTTCCCAGAAGACCGTGTAAGCCGGACCTTCCTTGGTCTGGGGGCGATTGAACAGTGCTACATAATCGAGCATGTTGCTTTCCTTGTTGTGAGAGAACAGTCACCAGGAGCACCATGCCCCTGCGCGACCCCTTCATTATACCACACTCTGCAACGTTGCCGAGTGTAACCTTGCACCAAGCATGTAACATGTAACGGTGTCCGTTGCGTTGCACCGTAAGATGTCGGCTTGCGTTCCACCGTATTTCTGAGACACTACCGACATGGCCTCGACCATCACTGCTTCGACCCTAACCATCACGATCACGGAGGCGATCACGCTTAACGGGTCTGCTCAGGGTGCGACCAACTCGATCACGGTGGACGACGTGAACGAGATCGTGAAGCGCATCGTCACGGTGCCGACCACGGAGTCTGGCCTGCTCGGATTCTCCACCACGCTGGAGACGGACCTCGCGAAGAGCTACCTCGCCGGTCAGCTTGACGAGGACGATGTCCGTTACATCCGCATCACCAACAAGGACGACACGAACCACGTCACGCTGACGTTCCGCAGCGAGGGCAGCGCCGAGTTCGCGCTGCTGCTGGACGCTGGTCACTCGTTCCTCTACCCGTGCGACATGTCGGGTGGCTGCAAGGATACGATGGATGCCGACTCTTCTGCGCTGACGGTGGTGCTGGAGGACTTGGTGGACATCACGGCCACGGCGGACACGGCTGCCGTGGATGTCGAAGTGTTTGTCGCGAGTGTCTAACATGCCTAAGCACGCAAAGAAGTCTGGTTCCAAGAAGCCCATGCCCGCCAAGGTTGCCAAGAAGGCTGGCAAGAAGCCCATGCCGGGCAAGAAGAGGGGCTATGGCCGCTAAGAAGAAGGGGCTCTACGCCAACATCAACGCGAAGCGTAAGCGCATCGCGGCGGGCTCGGGTGAGAAGATGCGGAAGCCGGGGACGAAGGGTGCCCCGACCGCCAAGGCATTTAAGCGCAGCGCCAAGACTGCGAAGAAGAGGTAGACATGGCTGGTCCTTACAGGAACAACGTGGTCGTTGCGGCTGGCTACACGGACACGACGTTCAGCCCTCCGCTGGATGCTCTCTACGTGACGGCTGCGCCCGCCGGAAACATCACCATCACGGTCGGCAGCGACGACGTGGTTATAGCTTCAGCCCGCTTTGGGGCGGGCACGCTGCTGGAGGTGGGTGACATCACTGCTGTCAGTGGGGGCGACGAGAGCTTTGCCTTCATCGGCTTGCGCGTTACGAACAAGTCGGGCAGCAGCAACACCAAGGCCGACGTAATTACGACGGGCTAATGGTTGAGCGCGGCGGCGAGAAGTTCTCGGGCTACAACAAGCCCAAGCGCACCCCGGGCCACGGCTCGAAGTCTCACGCCGTGCTCGCGAAAGTGGGCAGCAAGGTCAAGCTGATCCGCTTCGGTCAGAAGGGCGTCAGCGGATCGCCTGACGGCACCAAGCGCAACAAGGCGTTCAAGGCGAGGCACGCCAAGAACATCGCCAAGGGCAAGATGTCGGCTGCTTACTGGGCCAACAAGGTGAAGTGGTAAAGATCCACCCCGCGACGGGCTGCACCCGAATCCCCGGTGCTGTCCCTGCCTTCGGGGAATAAACGGTCCCGCCGCGAGGTGGTGCCGGAACACCCGGCGAATGCTAGTCGTCTTGGTCCCCGTCCCAGCAGAGGCAGGACGTTTCGATGACCTCGGGGAACAGCTTACCCTGGGCTTCGTCAGCCTTGAGGAACGCTTCCCAACTGAACGAGCGGCCTAGCCCGGCGACAGTGTCGAGTTCGGCGTTGCGCTCCATGTCGATGGCGCGCTGTGCAAGCTCGGGGTAGCGTCGCTTCAGGTCGAGGATCTCGTTCTTCTTCGAGCCGGGGCAGAAGAAGCAGGCGGACTTGCCAGGGTTAGGCAGCCCGGCGCGTTCGAGCGCGAGCAGGCACTCCTCCCGTTCCCACATCCAGTCGATGAGTGGGTATTCGTAGCGATACTTCTCGTCTTCGGGGATCTGTGCTCGCCGTCGTTCTCCGATGTCGATGCCCAGATACTTCGTGACCTTCTCGCCTGCTGCCCAGACATCCTTGGCAGGCTGGTAGTTGTTGGCCCAGACCTCTTGCGGCTGCTTCTTATACTTGTGGCTGCACGACTTGAAGCCGTAGGCCAGGGACGGGAGCATCTTCTTGTAGAGGCAGTTGTGCTCCAGGTTCCGGTAGGTCTTCTGAGACGCACGGACTCGGGTGATCTCGGGGAAGCCATGCTTCTTGAGCCACCTGTCCATGATGTCCACGAACTGGTAGGTGTGCGGCTTCTCGCCGCCCGTGTCTGCGAACAGGATGGCGTCGCACTTCATGCCACGCTCCTGCATCCCGACGAGGAGGGCCGCGCTGTTCACGCCGCCGCCGAAGGAGACGATGATCATTTCCGCTGGTCCTCCCAGTAGAAACCCAGCATCTGCCCGCCCTCTCTCAATCGTGAGACGAGCGCGTCTCCCAAGTATGAGACGATGTCGTCCTTGCTCATGTTCGAGATCAGGATGGTCGGTCGCACCTCGCGGTAGCGCCGGTCGAGCAGGGCGAACAGGCTGTCGGTAGCGTGCTGGCTGTCCTTGTGCCTACCCACCTCGTCGATCACCAGCAGGCTGGGGCCGATGTAATCTGCGAGCACGTCGATCTCCCGCTCTTCAGCGTCGGCGTTGTAGGTGTTGCGTAGCCGTGCCAGGAAATCGTTAGCCGTTACGTAGCGTGCGGTGTGGTCACGCTTGAGGATGATCTCGTTGACGATGGCGCAGGCGGCGTAGGTCTTGCCGGTGCCGGGGTTGCCGACGAAGATCATGTTCTTGCCACGTTCGAGCGCGATGTCGAACCCTTCGACGTAGGCTTTGAGCTTCTGGCCTACGCCCTCCATGCCTTCGTGGTCGTCGCGCCACTCTTGCAGATGGGCAGATCGGTAACGGGGAGGCACGCCAGCAGCCGCCAGCATCAGGTCGTGTAGCCGGTGCTCGACGTGCGGATCATCGACAGAGCAGGTGTCGTAACGCTCCCGAAGTTGCGCCTCCTCCTCCTCGATCTCGGTGTTGCACTCCGGGCACTTCGTCCAGAACGCCTGGATGCGGGGATGCCGGTGAGCCATGAGCGAGGACTCATAGGTTCCGTGCTTCTCGCACTCCTTGGTAGCGTCCTCGACCTCGCGCCATGCTTCGAGGTAGTGCGCGTTGTCACTCTCTTCCATTCTAACAGCCCTCCTTTTGCCTGTGCTGGACGATTCCTGGCTCCGCCTGTCCAGACAGCCTGGACACGTTGCGTCGCTTAGAAGTCAATCTCGCCCGCCTCAGAGATGTCACCCTTGTAGACCTTGCGGTTGTCCTTGTTCAGCCACTCGGCCTTGACGCTCGCCCACCCCCGGTCGAGGCACGTCTCAAGGGCTTCTTGCAGCGTGATGCCCGCGAGCTTGGCCTGCTTGCGAAGCCCGTTCAAGACTCGGGTTGTGACGGTCGCCTTCTTCTTGCGGCGCATCGTCGTGAACTCCAGCCACACGTCGTCGGTCACGTCGTCCGGCTTCTCCGCCCACTTGGCACTAGCTTTGCTCTTAGTACTACTAGTACTACTAGTACTATCCTGTACTGTACTAGAGGGGGGTGTGGGGGGGGTGGTTTCGGGTGTGACGTTACGGATACCCTGGGTAGCGTTAGCCGTGGCGTTACGGTGACGCCATCTGCGGACACGTTCCGCAGCCTTGGCTTGGCTCTCGGTCTGCCGCTGCCGGTAGTCACCGACACGGTGGACGACCACGGTGTCGTCGTCGTAGGCCGTCACCATCTTCGCCTTCTCAAGCTCGACCAGAGCCTTCTGAGAAGACTGGATTCCCAGCCCTGAGATCTCAGCGCAGACCCGGAAGTCTTCGTCCACCACGATCTCACCCTTGTCGTCCGTCTTCAGCAGCAGGCAGATGAACAGCCAGCGGGCCGGGATCGAGATGTTGTCACCCCACAGGGGCGACGCAAGAAGCTCGTTGCCGAGCAACCTCGTTTGTCCTTTCATCCTTCCACACGTAACGCGAACGGTTACCCGTGTCAAAGGAAAAGGGAAGCCGGAACCCCCGGGTCAAGGGGAAGGGAGGGCAGCGGCGCGTCTCGTCAGCGCGCCACGGTCAGGTAGGGGTTCCGGCCCCAAGTGTGCTATGTAAAAGGCAGCAGCGACTGGCAGGGAAAGGAAAGCGAAAGCCTGCCAGCCGCCACCACACACGTCCGAAACGCTTACCCCTCTCAACTGGCTCGCGTCGGTGTTCTTGTCTACCATCACGTTCACGCCATGTCCAGCCCGACCCAGAGATCACTGCAACACTGCCGAAAGCAGGGCTGGACCGCTGGTGTTGTCGAGAAGTGGAACCAGTTTGCGAACGTCCGGCAGGACTTGTTCGGCTGCATCGACATCATCGTGATCGACGATCTCGAACAGGGTCCGCTCGCCGTGCAGGCCACGTCGGGCACCGGGCACGCTGCGAGACGGAAGAAGTCTATCGCGGAGCCACGACTCAAGCTGTGGCTCGAAAGCCCAGCACGCTTCGAGGTGTGGTCGTGGTCGCAAAGAGGGCCGAAGGGCAAGCGTAAGCTATGGACCCTTCGGCGTGAGCCAATCACCCTCGCTCACCTAGAACAGCACGAAGACGATCCGTCTTCACCTTCAGAGCGTGAGCCAGAAGGGTGATCGTGCCGTTGGTTGGTTCGCATAGGCCGTAGTGGCAGTTGAAGATAGTCCTCGCGCTGACGCCCGAAGACTCTGACAGTGCATCGACGGATGTAAAACCCGCCGCGTGCATCAGTCCGTAGAGCCCCGCTTCAAGGCTCTGATCTGCATGAGGATGTCTCGTCTTTCCCATGGCATACAGTGCTCAAGTTTGTTGGTTAGTTTGAGTAGGGCTTCCGCTCTCTCCCTGTCCCTCACATCCTTCGACGACGTTCGGTTCCGGCATAAGTTGCAGAATCCATTGTAGTCGATGCCAGTGACGTGTGTGTCGTGCCCCTGCTCGCAGAACTGGGTGACGACTCGATAGAGTCTTGGCTTCGGCTGGCTCGATCCCATTCGCTAGATCCTCCTCGATCTTGTCTATGGCAGAACGGTAGACCGGGTTGTCCCGCATCTCCTTGGCCCGCTTGAGCCAGTAGATGCAGGTCGTGTGGTCTTCCCTGTTCAAGTAGCAGGTAATGTCCTCCAAGCACATGGTCGTGTGCTTGCGGATCAGGAACGCCGCGAACATCCTCGGCACGCTGACTGCGCGGACTCGACTGAGTCCCCAGATAGCCTCGGGCGTGACGGAGAACGCATCAGCGACAGCAAGCAAGATGTGGGCAGCTTTATGCATTCACTGCCCATACCACATTCATCCTTCCACTGGGAGAACGAAGACGACGACCGCTGTCCCTGACCTTGCCCATGCGGACAAGCTCGGCACGTCGCGTCCTCGCCCCGCTGTCAGACATGCGGCCACGAAGAGCCGCTACCAACTCGGTGTCGGTCAGCGGCCTGACACGCAGCACATCGAGCACGACCTGCCGGGTCTTGTTCATGGTCAGAGGAGTCGGACCCTGACGGCTAGTCTCAGGGTCAAGCACCCTGCTCCTAGCCTCGGCATTCATGTCTTCGATGGCGCACTTCAGCGCCTGGATCGCATCGTCTAGCTGCGGAGGCAGGGGCGTGGACATCGAAAGACGCCACGCCTGCACCACCTGACCAGCTTGAGCGAGCACCTTGCTACGGGGACTCACGAACGATCCTTCTGTTCAACACCAAGGGCTTCCTTGAGGATCGCCATGTGCTCCTGACCTGCGTCGCGTAGCTCCGCGAGGTCGTCGCCCACGATCTTGCTCGCCTTCACGCGAGCACCCCACGCCTTGAAGGACGGCATGTCCTTGACGTTCTCCAGCGCAGCGAGCGCGTGCTCCTTCAAGGGGAACGGCTCAAGCACAGGCTTCTTCGGCTTCGGCTTAGGCGCAGGCTCGTCCCGTTCCAGCGGGTCGTCCTTGCTCCAGAGCTTCCAGCCCAGCCCGAACAGCAACGCCGCTGCCTTGCACATGCCACGCACGAAGGCGTCGCTGATGTCACGGGCGTCCGGCTGCTGCTTGGCTTGCATCCGGTGATCCATGACAGCGTGCGGGATCAGTTGCGTGGCCTGACCCTCGGGTCCGATGAACCCGAGCATCAAGTAACACGAACCGTCCGGCGCACGGTGTGCGATGCTGCCGTCTTCGAGCGACGGCTTGGCGTAGGGCTGCCACCCCGGCGCGTGCTCGCGCAGGTAGTAGGCGATCTTCGCCCAGTTCACGTAGTCGGCAGCGAAGTTGCCGCCGCCCTTCTTGCTTACGTCGTCAGCCTTGACGACATCATCGAGTCTTGGGTAGGTCATTCCAGATCCTCCTTGGTCGGGACGTAGATGTCTGGGACAGACGAGGCGTTCGGCCCGCTGCCCTTCCAGACGAGTCGGGTGAGGCTGTTGCCCTTGATCCAGTGGTTCCAAGCCATCACCATCAGCGAGAGAACCACGTCGATGGTCAGCTTGTTGCGCGTTTCCGCGTAGTCTGCGAGCAGCCTCTTCCGAAGCAGGAACGCAGGGTCTGTCTCCCGCAGGTTCGCGCCAGTGATTACATCGTGAGCGAAGTCTTGCACCACGTCACCGCACTGCCGGTGAATCTCGTAAAGCACTTGGCCGAACGTCGTCGCTCGACTGAGCTTTGCAGCCCTCGCCTTCTCAGCAAGGTGGGCGTAGACCTTGATGTCCTCCATGTTCTCCAGCCAGCAGCGATACTGCACAGCCAGCGGAGACTTCGACATCGTGGACCGGAGAGAAAGGATGTGGCGACCGTTCTCTTGCAGGCGTAGCTGCGAGCACACGATGCTGGCGCAACGAATCGCCATCGACACGCCGTCCTTCTTGAGCAGACCCGACAGCGTGCGGATCATGCCCTGGTCCTTGGTCAAGGCTGCGTTCGTCTCGCAGTTGTTGGCGCACCAGAACCACACCAGTTCATCGCGAGTCTGCTGGTAGATGTAAGCAGCAGACAGGCGGTGCTGCCCGTCGATGCAGTGGCCCTGCTTGTCGAAGACGAGCACGTCTCCGTTCGCACAGTTCCACTCGCCGTCGAGCATGGACTGGAGATACTTGTCTCGCGTCTTTGCGCTCAACGCCCGGACGTTGTCGGACATTCGCAGGATGTCTGCGATCTCCTCGCAGGTGAACTGCACTAGCTCGAACCGTAGTTCATCAGGCTTCTTCACTTTCTTGCTCCTTCCAATCCGGCTTGTGCCGGTTCTTCGCTTGCCAGTAATCCAGTTGAGCCTTGAACATGGCAAGCCCCTGTTCAAGTTGCTCCTCCGTGACCTCCACGAAGGAACAGCAGGACGGGTGTGTCCTGCTGACGTAGACGATGGCGCACCGCTTCTTGTGCTTGGTCGCCACCTTGAGGTCGAGGGCCTGCCGGGTTGCAGCTAGCTGCATCCAGTGGCTCTCGTAGGTCTTCAGGTTGTCCATGACATCCTGGTTGCCGTCGCGACCCTTGAAGTCGAGCACCCACGCCTCGCTGTGTAGGTCAGCCTTTGTGCCGTAGCCCCACGGGTGAGCTACGCCAGCCTCGGCTAGCCACGGGTGCAGCGTCTCCGCTGTGTCGCAGTGGTGTTGAAGCAGGTCAGACACACCGAGAACGTGCGCTCGGTAGTGCTTGTCGTAAGGTTCCTCGCTGTAAAACTGCTCGATAGCAGCGTGGATACGGGTGCCCTCTTCGGCTGCGTTCCTCGCGATCTTCGCTGCCTCTTCGAGCACGCGAGCCATCCAAGACTCGGCGCTCTCGTTGGTCGGGCGGAACACACGCAGCGCGGCAAGCGCAGCCTGCTCCTGCTTCCAGCGGGTCAGGCCAGGAGCCGCAGCGCATCCGATGATGGTCGTCACGCCCGGCCCCCAGTTGTGCTTGCGAGCGTCACGCAGCGTGGGCTTCCGCATCCCGTCGCCGCGTGCGCGCTCGACCTCACCGATCTGGTTGCCGTGCTGGTCATACCAGTGCCCGCCCTCGGACGGGCGCTCTGCTTTAGTCGGCATTCTCGCCCTCCTTGATCATCGCAAGCGAGACATGCGCTTCGCGCAGGGAACGCTCCGCTGTTTCGAGACTGGTGATAGCCTCGGAGATGGAGCGCAGGTCGTAGATGAGCCGGGCCTTGCCCTTGTTGAGTAGCCCTGTGTTCAGGACATCGACCGTCATCTGGTTGCGGACACGCTTGAGGTGTCCGAGAAGCTCGTTGGTATGATTGAACAAGTAGTTCGCTTCCCTAGAAGGGTAGGTCGTCGTCTTCGCTGGCATCTGCTTCCTTTTGGTGCTGGTTGTTGAAGGCGACGAGGGCTTGCTGCACCTCGTCCGTAAACTCACGACCCGGATAGATCGTGCCGTCGTCGTCGATACGTCCGTAGTATCTGTTCTCCCCGTAGGGTCCGCCGTCCGTGACGGTGACGTGGCCGGGGTTCTTGCTGCGCTCGCCGTTGAGCGTGACCACCACGCCCTCGGTGACCTTGAGCTTGGGTCGCCCCTTGCCCGGCTTGACCCTGAGCATCGCAGCGATGCCGGTCAGCCCCAGCGCGAGCGGGTCACGCCCCTGCCTCGGCTCCTCGTTGGCTAGCTTGTGAATCCACGCAGCCTGCTTGTCAGACAGGCCATACTTCTCGTGCTTCTCGACAAGCTCGCGAGCGAAGTTGCTGGTGTGGTTCTGCTTCACCACCTCGACGGCGTCGTCGAGCGTGTCGAACTTGGACTCGAAGGTGATCTCCTCGCCCTTCGCTGTAACGGTAAACTGTTTCGGCATAGATCAGGCATCCTACATGGCAACGTTGCCAAGTCAAAAGGAATCGAAAAGGGGGGACACCCTCACGCGAACAGCGCGAGGGCGATGAACAGGATGATCAGGACCGCAGCGCCCACGTCGTTGCGGTCGATGGGTTCGCGGTCTACCACGGGTCCACCTCGTCTTGGTCGATCTCTTCGCTTTCGATGGCGCGAGCCACGAACTCGGGATCGTCGGCGCAGTTTTCGACCCACACCTCGGGTGCTTCGTCGGTGAAGTCGCGCCACGTTGCCATGCAGTCCACCTCGACGACGGTCGTGCCCTCGCCAAGCTCAAGCTGGACGCGGAGCCCCGGCCCGCTGTCGCTGTAACGCACGGGAGCATCGAAGACGATGCCGTGATATGAGAACTGGGTCATGCTTTCTCCTTGGGTTGTGCCGGGCTAGGCCCGGCGCTCGGGTTTGATCTCGCACGCTACGAGCACGCGAGGGTTGCGGGTGTCGAACGAGGACTCAGCTAGTCGGCTGCCGCAGTGGTTGCAGCGGTGACCAGCCTCGCCCGTTGCAGGATCCTCGTGATTCTTTGCAGCGAGCGAGTCGAGCGGGTATTCCCACCCGTGCGGGCAGGCAGCAGCCGCTTCGTCGAGCCGACCAGCATCGTAGTGTTCGAGCATGCGGCGCATGGCGCGGGCGCTGTCACGCCCGGCTTGCTCAAGCTCGACCTGATCCCAGTCGGCGTCGTTGTCCGGGTTGAACCAGGAAGGGTAGCCGGTCACGGCGTCACCTCCTTGACCGCGATCAGCGCCGAGCCAAGGCGCGGGATCACGTAGCCGTCGAGGGTCCAGCCGTGGCTGTCCTTGCCGCTGATCAGGATGCCGTCAGCATCCTCGGTCGCGGTGTAGTTGGAGGGGAGATAGTCTCGCACGGTGTCGAGCGAGGCTCCGAGCCCGCCGAGAACGCGGGCCTGTCGGGTGTCTGTCATGATGTTGAGAGGGGTTGAGGGTTACAGCCCGGAGAATCCAAGCTGCTGTCGTTCGGCGCGTGCCTCGCTGTCGCACTCGGCAGCGTAGAGGTAGCGGCTGTTGAGCGCGTCGTCCGCTTCGTTGATGGTCACGCCGCACTCGCGAGCGATCTCACGCACGGCGTCGTCCATCTCCGAATCGGTGAGCCAGTGACGGTCGTCGAACAGGGAGTCGATCTCGTCGTCGAGATCCTTGAGTGTGTCTGCCATGATGTTGAGAGGGGTTGTGCCGGGGACTAGCCCCGGCGGGATTGCAGCGCCAGCAGGCGCGAGGACATCAGCGCAACGTCGCGCCGGACGTTGCCAGAAGTACGAAGCTCGCCGGGCTTGAGCCAGCGAACCCACGCGACGCCAGCGGGCGAGTGCCCGATGAACACGCCGGGGCGGGGATCCCGGCCCTCGCTGCGAACGATGTCGCCACGACGGGCACGGGGGAAGGGGAGGGGAGAGGTGCGGGTCACGCCTTGACCTCCTCGACGCAGGCTGCGTCGTCTTCGTTGTAGTCCAGGCTGAAGCCGGACTCGTTCTCGACGTTAGCGGCTACGCTGTCGAGCGCAGCGTTCGCGCCGTCGAGCAGGGAGGAGAGGTCGTCGCCGTCGAGGACGGTGAACTCGTACGTGATGCGGATCTTCATAGCTTTCCTGTTCGGGGTTGTGCCCGACCTAGCGCAGGCCGGGCGGGGACGTTGCAGAAGGTTTCGGAATTATGCGAAGTGCGGGTAGATCAGCAGCACCGGACAGGGCCGGGGCGAGGTGTTGCGAATCATGCCGCTGCAATCGGCAAG
>Ga0208794_1000508_pt1 | contig 24542 bp, 24 predicted proteins | sample 32_taG_FD_184106 | JGI IMG/M metagenome (GOLD analysis project Ga0208794, IMG submission 184106) | Marine viral communities from the Gulf of Mexico - 32_GoM_OMZ_CsCl metaG (SPAdes) (version 2) | ecosystem: Environmental > Aquatic > Marine > Oceanic | place: Atlantic Ocean: Gulf of Mexico... | reverse complement strand
ACTCCATTGTTTAATTATATATTTTCTAGGATTCTTTTTATAATCAGGTTGCGTTTTTTGAAAATGTGCTTTTGCTGCTTCCAGGCTACAAACTTTTGCTTTTTTAGCCGCAGCTTCCTCTTTTTCTCTTTGCGCCTTTTTAGCAGGGTACTCTTTCGTAGTTTTAAACCTCTTTTCAAGTTTTGCTTTTTCTTCAGCTGAAGCATTTTCATATTTATCTATCAGGCGTAGGAATAAATAAGCACTATCACTTACATCCTCCTCATCCCAATTAAAATCATTTGCCCATTCTTTGAACCCATCAATCATCTCAGCATAGCTATCAGCATTTTTAACATAAGCATCAAATGAGCTTTTTTCACCTACTACATCAGTAACACCCGCATGCCATTGGTTATACATGCGATCTAAATCAGAATAACCATATTTTCCTTTATTTACATCAGTTTCTTTTTTCCATTTAACATAATTAGAATTTTCTAATGGTTTTATTTCTGCTTTTTCTTTTGCTTCTTTAGTACTTTTCCAATTAGGATCTCTTCTAGTTCCAAACTTTTTACCTCTCCAAGTAAATGTACCATCCTCACCTAACTCTGCATTAGCTGCATTAAAAGCCTCGCCAAATGACATATCATCATAGTTAGGTTCAGTCTCATCTCCCACTAAGAATGGATCTTCTTTAGGTATAACAGTTGTTTCTCCATCACGACTCCTAGCATAATCTACATCAGGATCATATACATCAGGATTATATAAAAACTCATATTCAGACTCTGGCATATCTGTAATATCATAATAATTCCCATCTAAAGCTAATTTCACATTAGGATTGCCAGGGTCAGGATTATTAGGATTAATTGATTCCTGAGTTTCTTCTGCAGATTCAGGATTAATTACATCAGGTTGATTTAAATTTGGTTCTTCACCTGTAAAAGTAGAAGTAAGTTGAAGTGAGTTATCTCCTCTTTCTTGAGCTTGTTTTGCTGCAAGTTCTAGCTGTTGACTTAAAGATAAAGATTCCAAATCAGATTGATTCATAGTACCATCTTCCATTGAAACTCTATTAGCAGCATTTGGATTTATCATTATGGTTGAACCATCCTCTCTTGTATAAGGAACTAATTCTGGTGCACCTTCATTTGAAACATAATTAGGAGCATTTGGATTAGTCATTATAGTTTCTCCATCTGCTGTAGTATAAGGATCTGTAAAGCTTGAAAGAACAGTTCTCTTTTCTGCATCAATCTTTTCTTTGATATCTGCATCAGAAGAAGGTTGTGATGGATCATCTCTCATCTCTTGTTCTTCATCTGAGTTAGTTCTTACATTTTCTTTATTACTTTGTTTAACATATACTGAAGTAGGATCTTGCCAATTTATAGTTGGTTGACTAATTGTTGAAGTTCCCATAGCACCAGCTCCAAACATACCACCCATAAAAGGAGTAAATGCACCTGGCAAACCAGCAAATGCACCTGGTACACCTGTCATTTCAAATTCATATCTTTTAGGTCTACCAAATAAACCATACTTCATATTACCCTTAATATTAATACCTTGAGGGTTTACTTGACTTGTTACTTCAGAGTTCTCAGCATTTTCTGATTTTATTATTTCTTGTTGAGAAGGCAACTGCATCATAGCTGGAGCAAATACATTTATACCTGAGCTAGGCACTCCAAATTGATTTATACCATATGCCATTGGTATATCTCTAAATGCTCTTCTTAATCTTCTATTAGCCCTTCTTTGTCTTCTTGCTTGTTTTCCACCACCAAACTGATAGTTTCCTGAATCAAACTCTTCCTGAGCTTGTTGTTTAAACACTGCAGTCTGAGCACTGTCTTTTAAACTTTGATTAAATCCAGACACTAAAGATTCTCTACCATCAGGTATATCATTTATTGTAGGAGATGCTTCAAGCTCTTGTTCGTTCTCCATACCTTCTTGAGCTTTCTTTAATTGCTTTACTCTTTTCTTTACATAGCCGCCTTTACTCATTGGTTCAATTTCCTCTTCTGCCATTTGTTCTGAACCTGCATTAGCTTTTTCAATAGTCTCAACCATTTGATCTACCATGGCTTGTTGTTGATTAGGATCTTCAGTTTCTTGATATAACTCAAATATTTCCTGCGCATCAGATTGAGTTAAAGCTGCATATTCTTCAATAAGCTCCATTAGCATTTGCATCTCTTGCTCTTGCTGCATCATCATTTCTTCCTCAGACATTTGAGGTTGAGCTTGCTGCTGCATAGCTTGTTGTTGCATCATCATCATTTCCTCTTCAGACATAGGCTGTCCTCCTTCTTGCATGCTTCTTGTAACAGGAGGATTAAGTCTTACGAAATCTTCTTTCCATGACATACTAGGATCTTGTTCTTTAAGTTTATAGAACTGTAATCTTCTAGCAATTGCTTCTTGTTCTGCAGCTACTTTAGGATCAGTTGCTTTACTCTTAGGAACTGCAGTAGGGACTATCATTCCTTCATTAGCCTTTCCTAAAAATTTTGCCATAGGGTTTACAACTTTACCTTGAGCTCCACCTGCTTTATAAATTCTATATTTCTTTTTTGCCATGATTTAAGTACTTATGTATAATATACTAATTTTTAGTTTATTGTTTAAACCTTATATGTTTATTTAATTTCTTCTACTATGTATCCATCTTTAGCATATGCTAGAGCTTCATCTTCATTAAGATCTACTACTATTCCTCCATCCTCATTAAACCAACCTTCTACAGTATTCGACATATTATTCCAACCTTTCTGTATACTTCTTCCTGCACTTTGTATAGCATCACCTGCACCAAAAACCTCATTTAGATCTTTTCTCATACGACTATCTAGTGTAAATTGATTGTTATTCCAATCAGGATAGTATGATTGACTAGTTCTTCTGCTTATATCTTTTACATCATCTACTATTTGTCTTTTATAATTTGGATTCTCTGATTCTATTGCACTATCTAGTGTGGTTGCAACACCAGCTACAATTGCAACAGGTCCAGCAAGTCTACTTAGAAGATACCAAGGAACTTGGTCAGCAACTTCTTGAGTTGCTGAACCAATAAACTTTCCAGCAGTCTTATTACCAGTTACATCTCCTACTACATCTGATACTTCCTGACCTACATTATAGTTGGACCCTACACTTACCGCGTTAGTTGCATCAAATATAGGATCTAGCCAAGTAGGTTTTTCAAGTTGTTCTAGTTCTTTTTTCTGTTTTTCAATTGCAGGCCAAGAGAATGTACCGTCATTCTTCCAAACACCACCTTGATTAACAATCTCATCATATTGTAAATCCAATCTTTTCTTATCCTTTAATAAGGCAATTTTAGCTGAAACATCAGTAGTCTGATTTATAGCATTATCTATATCATTACTAGCCCACTTGATAAATGAGTATTTATCTTGATCTATATCACCATCTAGATAGGCTGTATAAAAATCTTTTTTATAAGGTTCTCCAGTCTTATTTCGCCAATGAATTTCACCATCGTCCTTAGAAGAATCTGTAGGTCTTTGTTCTTTAAACACTTTATATCTAATATCATCTCTTACTTGACCTGTGGCTAAGTTCCAAGATGGTTCTTCACCTGCATCATATTCACTTTCATACTCACCTTCTCTTCTTCTAGAATAATATTTATCTCCTATTTTTTTATACTCATATGGATCACCATGAGGTCTTATGATATCATCTTCTCCACCATATTGAAGTTCTTCTAATACATAACCGCCAGTTGTATATTGCTCAACTTCTTCATCAGTTAATTCAATCTCTATGCCTTCATCTGGTAATTGGTCTTTCCAAGAACCTTCACCAAATGCTAATGCAGCTTCCTTATCTTCTCCAAAGTCATATACCTCACCTCTTGCATCAGCCTCTTCATAGATCTTCATCCAATCTTCTTCATCAGACATGTCAACCCAATTTTGAGAATCATCAGCATAGGGTATAGAGTTTTGAAATAAAGAAGGAAATGCTACCCATCCTCTTTCTGGAACATACTCAACCATCATTAAGTGAGTTGATACTGAATTATCAGGATTTTTTCTAGCTCCTCTTCTTTGTTTTACTTTTGGTGTACCACCATCTTGAAAATCATCTGGCTCTTCATATGCTTCTACTGCTTCAGGATCAGATACTCTAATACCAGGATTGTAGTATACATCATCTTCTACTAAACTTGGTTTAGGTTTGCGTCTTAATCTACTTCCATCTATAGGAACTCTAATACCTACATTAGCAGAGAAAGAAGGATTTATTGTAAACCCTGTTGGTGTACCATGTATACTTCCTCTTGCTACTCCTTCTTCATCATAGTCAGACTTTAAAAAATCAAAGTCTACACCAACATCTCCAAACAGTACAGGATTCATTTTGCTACCTCTTAAAGCTCTTTTCTTTGGAAGCGCGTACTCACCTTTTAGTCTAGTTCCAAGACCGTAATTCATTCTACCTGCAGTTCCTTGAAATAGTGCATCACCTGAATCGTCCTCCCATGGAGTTGATTGATATCCCACTCTCATATTAAATGGTTGAAAGTCTACTCTACCTGTACCTCTAGGTAAATTTCTTTTAGGATGAGTTCCCCAATGAAAATTAGGACCAGCAAAAAATTGTCCACCATAGTTTCCTGGTTCAACAAAAGCTTCTAGATTTGTTATAGCATTAAATCTTCTTTGGCCACCAAAAAACTTACCAAAGTTTTCTGCATTTATACTAGCAGCTAAACCTTCTTTGTCTGTATTATAATTTTTACCATACCCAACATCACCTGTTAATGTCCAAGTGGTTTCTTTTTTTGGAAATACTTTTTTAAAACCTAATGTACTTCCTATAGTACTAGTTTGTGGTCTAAACTTACCTGCTCTTAAGAAAAGACCATCTTGTGCCATAGGTATTTCATACACATCATTACCAGGAAATTGATACTCACCACCAGGCTGCATCATAACAGAATTACCTAAGTCATCAACACCTAGTACAGGATATCCTACCTTACTCATTGTAATACGTCCATTAGCATTTGGTATCATAGTTTTCTTTCCAGGGTATTTGTGTTGACCCTCAGAAGAAACTATAAAACCTGTAGTAGTAGATTCTATTTCATTGGCTCCATTTGGAAGACCTTCTTTACTATGCATGCTAAATAGTTTTTCCATTATCTTGGTGAGTTAAGGTTTTTCATATTAACAAACTTTAATATCATATTTGCATCCTGTGGATTTTTCTTAATCAACTTTACAAAGTTATTATAATGTCTGAACTTTTTCCTTTGTAGTTGATCTTTATCATAATTTAAATTTATAGGATTTAAAGTTTGTATGTATCCATTTGCTTGAGTATTCCATATTTGATTCTCTTCATAGTTACCTAATAGTTTTGTTGTGCCAGGTACTAGTGGGCCAGTAGGAGGATAACCAGCACCAATAGGAAACTCTCCACGGTCCTTAGTTATATCCCAAAACTGATTGAATCTATATTTCTGTTCTTCTTTAGATACTAATATATCTACAGAGTCTAGATTTACTACAGGAAAGTTCTGAGCTAATGCTACATTATTCTTAGGGTATATGTTTAGATTTAAATGTCCTGATACTTGTTCTGAATTAAATATTACAGCTTCATCAAAGTTATAATCAAGTACATGATATTGATCTACACAAAAGTTGCTATCTCTTTTATAACATTCTAAGAAGTACTCAATGCTTCTTATGGTTGCTACATTCTGACCTGTTGTAAAAGGTACACCTATCTCAAACGGAAACTGAACGTTATAGAAGTTACAGTAGTTATTACATCCTGCATTATGTTCCCATATACCACCTCTCTTTGTAGTATAGTGTTTGTTCCTTCCTGATAGATATAAGTTAGGATGCCAATCATGGAATGAAATCCACTGTTGATTTTTTGGATCAAAGCTTAATGTCCAAGAGGCATCTTCAAAGAATCTAGAATCACCTAATCTAATATTAATTCTGTTCTCTCTACCGTCAGGTAGTTTTTGTACATATGCAAATTTGTCTGCACTGAGATATTCAACTTGACCTTTATATTCATCTTTTAGATAATAGTCTTTCTTAGAGAAGTATAAGATATTATCTGTATTGTTATAACCTGCAGAACATCCTACACCTGCCACTGGATTATCTATGTGTGGAAAGTCTGGGAAGTCTTCTATAAGTTTATATGGTAAGAACTCATTAAACCACCACTTCATGTTGATTTGAGATATCTCTTGTAATCCTTGACCATATGAGAATATTTTACCTTGTTGCTGACTTATATAGTATAAACCAACAGGGCTAGATATAATACCTAATCTATCTTGAGATGAACCATACTCATACTTCTTATCGGCAGCTGTTACATTAACTGGCGTTGCAGCAAATAAACCTCCATCACCTACAGTTGTTTTTACACCTACATAAGTTTCTCTTTGATCTACACCTTCATATAACATAGGTGGAGCATCCTCAAAAGTTATAAAGACTCCTGTCTTACCATAGTTCTTAACTGAGTTAACATCATTTCTAAATGTTACTCTGTTTAATGGTAGATAAGTTAACCATCCATCCGTAGTATCTTCTTGTACTTGCGGTAAAGAATAGTTAATTCTATTAGGATATGATGTGAAGCATAAGTCTGCTACAGTTGGATCATATGTTCTGTTTTGTAATACACCTTGTGTGTAGTACTGATTAAATATAAATCTAGATGAACTTAAAGAATAATCATATATGTAACTATTACCTTTTGTAAGTACTTGAGGGTCCATGTTAAACAAGAACTCTAAATCAGTAAACTTGAACTTATTGTAAAACTCTTCATAGTCAAACGTTCCTCTAGCTCTAAAGTCTACAAGTACTTCTGATTCAACAAAGAAATCTCTGATACCACAGTTTGCTAAATAGAAGTAATCATTCTTTACTCTTAAGAAGTTTATACCTTGACCATCTAGATTATAATAACTACTAGGTAATAGTCCTGAACCAAAGTTAGCATCAGCTATGACATCTATGATGTTACTAATATTATATATCTGAGAGAAATCCCACTTTTCACTATTAGCCCAAAACCTAGGATAAGGTATGTTAGGTTCAATAAAGTAATTGTACGGAGTACTTTCTGGCTGATCAAATAACCATTGTCTAAAGAATGGCATTATATTTTTCTCAGTAAATCTATTTATGTAAGTATCTCCACCAAAGAATACAGATGTCTTTGCAATCTTATTATGTACTAATGGTACAATACAGTTTGGAGTTGATGCGCCAAAGTCTGTAGTTGATAGATTATCAAAGTCTATCTTTTGCTCACAAGGAGTTGCTACTATTTGTTGTACGTTTTCTAACTTACCGTATTGATTTCTAATGCTAAACTTTAAACCAACATAGTTGCTAGCAATAGGATTAGTAAATGGGATAATCTTTTCATCTGGCTTATAGCTGATTCCTGTATCTGAATATTCATCAATAGCATTCTTTAATATCATTAAGGAAGTATCAATACTTGCAGTAAGCGGATCTAATGTGCTACCTCCATTATATAAGAATCTTGGCCCAATATTTAAACCAGGAGTAGCACCACCACTTTCAGTTCTTAATACAGTTAACTTAGGTCTTTTCTTATTATTGATTCTATATCTAACTGAGTTACCTCCGTTATCTTGAAACTCAGGAAAGTCTTGTATATCATCAAATACATATATACCGTCAGCCATTGTAAACCTACTAGGAAAGTCTGTAGGAGGCTCTACCCATTCAGTATAATCTCCATGACTTATCTGTTCTAAAGCATATTGATCAGCTCTAGCAATTGCATATAAGAATTCTGTTAAAGTATCTGCACCTTCAATCACGTAATATAAAAATGGTCCTACTGAACCTAGTGAAGATAAAGGTCCAGGAAGTAATTCATATGCTGAGTATTCCTTTTCATAGTTACGCATAGTAAAAGCATAACCTGGTACTCCACCTCCAGCATTAATCGTAGATTGAGCAGATCTATATGCTATAGCATAAGCGTCATTACCTTGAAGTGTTTGAATAAGATTTGGTGTGTTTTGTAAGGTAGTATTATACTGAGCAGCTAAGTTTCCGCTAGCAGTGGTGTATCCAGCAATTCCAACTGATGGTACAGAGTTTGTACCAGTCTCGGATTGAACAACTTGATTTTGAGTCGTTGGATATGACTCCTTTCTTTTAGGATAAGTTTTAGCTATAGCATTTAGCACACCTGCAATCAAACCTAAAAGAACAACTGTATCTGATAGAAGCTTAAATCTAGGATGACCATTAGGTTCTATAAATCTTTGTTCTGCTATACCTTGTAGATGTCCATATACTTTAAGTTCAGACATAGACAAGTATGGATTCTTGAATGTAGTATCAGGTGAATGAAAGCTAACTAAATCTTGAGGCAGAGTTTGATTAGTAAACTCTGTATCAAAAGGGTTTATAGTTTGATTCTCAGGATATCTACTTATTATGTATGGATCATTAAATCCATAATCTTCATCTCCATCATTATCACTGTTCTTTAAAGGTCTAATACAATTAAATGGATAATTAGCATATAAACCAACATAAGAATCACTATTAGCTCTACCTTGTAATTTATAATCTCTAAAGTTATTTACCATACCTTTAGCTACTATAGTTTTATTACCATGTCTAGAGCTTCTTAATATTTCATATCCTACTATTCCTTCAATGTCTCTTCCATCTTGATCTTTTGGAAGTATAATATTCTCAAAAGAAACACCCATAAGTCTTATGTAATACTTACCATTTCGTTCATCAAAGTGATATGCATTTGGATGTACAGAGTTATCAGGAAACTTATGATGTCTTATGTTCTTACCACATAAATCATTTTCAGGATCATTGTTCTTTGTCCAGCAGTAATAACTTGGATTCCATATGTCAGGTCTATTATCAGGATATCTTTCAGTAGACTGCCAATATCCCATATCACCTTCAGCAATAACCCTACCTCCAAAACTATCAATAGGTTCAGATACACCACCATCACCAGTATATGTACCAGTATTTATTGTTTCATATAGATATTCTTCTCCAGGTAATGTGTTTTGATCTAAGTAAGTATCTACCTCACTAGTTCCGTTATAATCTCTAGGAGGTCTACCTGGTATGTGATATGATGCAGACTTATCTCCTGTATCATATACCCATCTAATAAAGAAACAATATACTTCATCTCTTAAATAGCCAGCATTATTACCACCGTTTATATAATACTTTTCATCATATTCTACAGATACCCATTTAGATCTAATTAAGTTTGCTAAGGGTTGATAATTAAAATCAAACTTTGAAATAGGCCCAACTCTTAACAGATATCTACTACCTTCTGCTATTTGCTGAGAAGTTTCAAATACAGGGTTCTGTTGTAAAACAGATTGCTCACTTGGATTAGATAGAGACTCAGGTATTTGGTCTATAACTATTTCTGTATTACTTGTAGAAAAATAACCTATTGTTTTTAAGCTAGCATTTTGATTTGTAAATCTAGCAACAACTAATACAAACTCATCAAAATGTACAGTGTCTGCAGTAAGTTTTAATTCAAGAGCTCCTCTTTCATTTATATCATTGAATATAGGTTGTATATAAGATGGAGAAAAGAAGTTAGTTACTATTTGCTGATTGATAGTATAAGCTAAATAAAAAGCATAAGACCCATTTTCAATAGTACCTTGCTGAGAACTTGTTGTTACTTCTATACAAGGTGTTTCTACTAAACTTGCTAATCTTATTGCATCACAATCTAGTTTATTATCTGGCCTACAAACCTTACATCCTAATGGTGGTTCTTCATCAGACCCAACTACAATAATTGGATTACCATCATCATCTATAAGTTGGCATATCTCTACCCATGCTACACCTGGCCATAACAATCTATCTGTACCATTTGAATAATAGTTTACTGTACTAGTATCATCTAGACCACCTAACCAAGAATAATCATTTGCGGGCCATGTTTGAGGATCTCCTATATTAATATATCTATCAGGATTTAATCCATCAGCCCAATATATCTGCCAAGTACAATCTTCTTTTTCTCTAGATGCTCCAGAGATTAGATTAAACTTGCTAAACTTTAAACATTTATCTCTTACAATCGGCCTGTATCGACACTGTTCTTCTTCAAACAAACCTATTTCTGAAGTAAGAACCTTATCATTTTGACCATCATATATAGCTGTATATATAACCCACTTACCTTCAAATAAAGGTAGTGCTCCAATTATCACAGGATTATAGGGAACAGTAATATCTGTACCAATACTAGAACAAAGAGCATTTGACTCCTCGTTAGATAATGTACCTAAGTCACCTTCTTTTGTATTGTTTACTGCATTCCTTGCATAGGTCCACATTCCATCTTGAATAAATGATGGATCTGTATCTCTTGTTAAGCCTTTAAGAAAGCTCTTGCTTTCATTAATGCTTGTTTGACCATTTAATCCCTGCTTCTTTGCCATGATTATACAACTCTAATATTATCATAAACTTTATAAAATCCACTATTAGGGGAATATGACATAAACATATTATAATACTTACCGTACATAGCCTTTCTATTAGCTGACCATATTTGTTTTAGTTCAGCAAAGTTTGGTGTATTAACTATACTTAATGCATTGTTTCTTGCTTCTCTTAGTCTTTGTTCAACAAGCCCCATTCTTTGTGATACGTCCTCACCGTTTAAGTATAAGTTCTCTAGTATTCTAGCTTTAAGCGCATATTCATAATACTCATTTATTCTATCATGATCAGGAACTAAGAGATTTCCATCATCATCTTCCATTTGACCCTGATAGTTTAGATATACCTTACCTGTTTTAAATGTTGTATATAAGAATCCATACTTAATCCAACCTTCATTTGGTGTATCATAGTATAGATTTGGACAGTGACATTCAATATTTTGACTTGGCTTCATACGTAATGGAAGCAGGTTATCATATACATAAGTCTCTGAAGAGTTAATTACTTGAATAAGCTCATAAGTCTCATTCTTACAATTCATAAAAACTCTTGGTTTTATACAAGCATCACCATATGGTTGCTGAGGATTATGCACTAAGCAAGTACCTTGGTTACCTTCTTGATCACAACAGCATGTAGGCTGTGTAGTATCACAAGGATCTGGTACTTGAGCTGGAAAATCACTATAGGTAGTAGGTACTTTGCCATCAGTTATCTGAACTTCTTGCATATTTGTACCACCTGCAAAACCATCATAACCTAAACTCTTAGCAGACTTTCTATCACCGCAGATATATGCAAAGTTAAATGTATAGAAATCATCAGGTAGCTTTACTTTACCATGCGTTACGTCTAATATAACTTCTTTCTGTTGATTGATTCTAAGACCTAAATCATAATTAAGTTTCTTAGCAAGCTTAATTAACTGCTGAGGCTCAATCATATTCTCTAGAGCAAAGGTATGTAAGTCAATTGTTACATCTTCTAACAATTGATCAAAGGTTCTATATTTTAATGTGTAGTTATAATCCATTATCTAAGTGTGTTTTGACTATCATCAGCACCGTCAGTTGGTACATTCATAGTCATTGTTAGTTCCTGAACTACATATTGTTCTATTTCAGAAAACAGATAATCAGGTATATTTAATGCTTGGTCTTGTCTAATAGTACAATCATCAGAATCACAAGTCTCTACATCATTTTCAAATATTGCTTCTATCTTAACTGCATCCCAATCAAGATTTGGAAAATACAGATAACCATCTAGATACCACCAGTATTGTCTTTTGTTATACTTAAATGTAGTTGATTTAGTCATAGAAACATAAGTACCTGGATCTGTTCTAAATAGCTCTATAGTACCATCAATAGAAGATACAGTCCTAAATATAGGTCCCTGAATGCCTGTCAATAGATCTGGCAAACGTTCTTTTGTTCTTTTAAAATAACATCCTGAGTGGACACCATAACATGATGCTTCTACTTTATCTACTTCTATAAGCTCAACATAAGGCATTACTTTAAAGATGTTACTAATCTTCATAAGCCTTAATTGATTGTCTTCTCTCTTCATTAGAGATTGACCATACTTGATAAGTGAAAAGTAAATAGTTCTATCTGTTAAGAATGGATCTTCCTTAACAGCTTTTAGTGTATTTCTTACTCTTGATATTGCTTCGCCAACTGTAGTGCTCATAGGTCAAATTCATTATACTCTCGCTCTTTTTTCTTGAGCTTAACTTCATTAGCTACCCTAGCATCATAGGCTAGCTTTAATTTTCTTTGTGGATCAACTACTATATAATTGTTCCAATTCTCAGGATATGATTTAGCTACAGCTCTTTTAAATTCTCTACATGCAGTAAAACCCCAGAACTCTCTGTTCTTGAATTTATGTTTAATTACTTTATTAGTAAAGAATATCTTAGCTAGTTTACCATCACTATCCCAATTCTTATTGGAAACTTTAACACCGTATTTTTTAGATTTAGCAAAGTCTATGTTTTTCTTTTTACTTGGCTGACATGTTCCTATGAACAACCAACCTAGTGATTCGGGAAGTTCTACTCCACCTCTCTTGTCAATCACTGTTTCATAAACCAATTTATTAAAGGACTTAATAATTGATCTAAGTTCTTTATCCTTTAGTTTTTTATACTTTGGATACTTTTCTCTAAATCTGTCAAAGAACTCTTTGTTTAAAACTTCATATGTATCTGGTCTAAACCTTGGAGCTTGTAAGTTTGGTGTTTTAAATGTTTCCATACTATGTAAATAATATACTAAAAATTAATGAGATTATCAAGTATAACAAATATAGTAAAAAAGAAAAGCCCTACTTGTGTAAGGCCTTTCCTGTTGTTAGCCACAGAAACCAACAAACTGCGACAATATTATCCTAGTACTACAATTCTTACATTTCCTGTAAAGGAAGCAGACTCAATAGTATAATTTCCATTAGATGAAAGCGTGATTGTAAAATCAGAAGTAACATCTATGTTAGTTGCTACATCAACAATAAGAAGCTTAACATACTGTTGAGACAGTGTATGAGTTAAGTTTACTGGAGTAGCAGGAACAATAGCCTGCAATGTTACAGACTGATCATCTCGTCTAGCTGCAGATGTACAGATATAGTTTACAATGTTAGTCAATGCTGTATCTAGATAAGCATTACGTGCTATTACAGTATCAGTTCCACAAAGGATATCTGCTCCTGTATAAACAATACACTGAGCATTAAATACTTCAGCGCATGCTGGTGGACATGTTGCTGCTACTGTATAAGTACCAGAGCATCCACAGGTTGGGGTATTACAATTTGAACAAGCCATTTTTTATTTTATTTTTATATATATAATTTACTATTTATGTTTATGAATAGTTAATCTTGCAGTATCACCTGAAACAGTAACATAATCATATGCAAGAGTATTTATTACATTTAATCTAAATTCGGTTCCAGCAGTAAGCTCTCTTGTAAAAGAACCATTTATAGATGCATGTTTACTTATTACAACAGGTGTAAAATTATTTACAACAAAAAAGTTGCAAGCTGAACTACTTACTATTCCTGCTGTTACTTGACCAGGTGTACCTGCATCAAACCATCCAGTACCAGTATCTCTAGTAAAATGAAAGAAAAATGATATAGTATATATACCTGTTTCAGGTACTGTAAATACACCATTATCAGTATTAAAATCATTTCCTGCACCTGAACCAACAGTGTATCCACCATCGTTATAAACTGTGTTTACTGTACCACCTAAAGCAGTACTTATCTGAACTTGACCATCACATAATCTGCTGCTATTTAATCCAGGAACTACTCTACTAAAACCTATAGGCTGTGCTTGCAGCTCAAGAACTTTAGTTTCTGGAGCTCCAGGAACAGCTACCTCTATAGTGCTTGCACCTGTAGAAGTAACAGTTACTCCATCTCCTTTAAAGTTTATAACAGAGGTATCAGTTTCTATGATAACTCCATCGTCTTGAACTTCTAGAGTAGGAACAGCACCTAAGTATGTAAATACATCACAAAGCAATATCCACATGTTACTAATAGAATCAGCCACTGTATCATAATCTGCAGTAGCCACCCAACCAGAAATACTTCCGTAATTAGCAGCAGGATTAGTTAGGGTAGGTGTAGTTTCATCTACACACTTATTAAGATCAATTGCATTTGTAAGTTCAGTAGCAGTACCAGTTACTGCATAAAAACCACACCATACATTATTAATAAACTCTGCTAATACATCATCAATTGCTTGTATTCCAGATAAAGGAAAACTTGCACATGTGACATCAATTGTTGGAGTAGTAAATGTAGGAGTTGCTGCATTTTCTAAATCAGTAAGTCTAATTAATATATCAGTAATCTGAGTATTAATTAAGCTGATCTCTGTTACAATACTACAAACTCTCTCTCCAATGAGCTGTACATAATCTACCAATTGCATAGTAGTTTGAGTTCCTGTAACAAAACATTCTGCTACAGATACTACACAATCAGGACATGTAGGTTCATCTTTAGTTTCTGGAGTAACACCTTCTAATTCACATATCTTAGTAATCAAGAATTGGATTAGAGCTTGAAAGTCTTCTGGTCCACATGCTTGTAAGTTAAAGCATGTAAGATCATAGTTAGAAACTTTTAAGGTATCTAAGATAGTACATAGCTCAGTAGCCATTGCTGATACAACATCAGATACAGTATCTCCAGTACATAAATTAATGCATGGAATATCTGGACCTTGCCAAACTACACAGTTGGAAGATATTGGGCTACAAGGCTTGTTATCTAAATTTAAAGGTTTCATATTTATTGTTATTTATAATATACAAATTATTATTAAGAATTGCAAGAGCAATCAGATGTCTGTTTACCACAGCAATCCGTTAGTGGATCACATGTATAGTTAGGATCAGTCAAAGCTTGCAGCTCTATAAGTTCTTTTTTAATTAACCATTTTTCATCTTCTTCAGGACAGCAATTAGAGATACCGTACCTTAATTCAAGTACACTCTTGTATGCTATATCTGCAAACTTGCATGTTATCTTATCATACTTTTCTGCAGAACATATAGGAGTATTATATCCTGGTTTTACTTTTCTATCATTAGGAAAGTATTGTACACAGAATCCATCTTTAATAGTTACAGTAGGACAATCTCCTTCTGTAGTAATAATGGATGCTACGGGTCCTCCTCCTGGTAATGTACCAAAAGATGTCCATCCAGCAGGATCTGAAATTGCTACAGGGCAAGTAAATACACCATTCTTAATAGTTCCTAAACTATTATTGCCATCTCCAACTATTGGAGTTATTTGCCAGCCTCCACCAACACCCGTTGCCCAGATATAGTATTTAGTAACTCCTATAGTAAATTCAAATACTTTTTCTCCATTGAATAACTGACCTAAGAATACAGCTTTATAAGTTGTCTGATTATTAATTAAAACATCTAGACAATTACATTCTCCTGAAGCAGGAGTACCATCTCTTTCAAATACAGTACAATCTCCATAGAAGTTGTATATAAATGTATCTGGCTCATCCCAATATTGTACACAATATCTTAATGAGAAACAACCTGATTTAACTAGATCAGTTTCTTCTTCATCACCATTAGCATTAATGAAAGTAAATGTTCTATCTTCTGTACTATTATTAAATACAGTTGAACATCTAGGCGTTATTGTTCTACAACTGGGACAATCTATAAATGCTTCAGATACTGTTACATCTTGTGTATTTGTAGGTTCTGCTTCAGTTGTATATTCAGATACTATAAAACAATCTGTACAGCCTTCTATCTTAACTACTTGATTAAGATTTTCAGATAAATCAGTTGTTGTAATTAACTGTAAAGGTTCCCCAGATGGGTCACAATTATCAAGTTGATAATATGTAGTAAGACATGATGTACAGTCTGTATAGAGAATAGGATCAACTATAGTAACCTCACTAGGTGGTTGATAATCTATTTCTTCTACTGTCCAGCAGTTACAATCATCTTTAAGTACTTGACCTACATATGCAGATAAATCTTGTGTAGAGTAAATTACTTCATTTATCTTTTCGCAGTTTGAAAGCTTATATGCAGTAATACCTACACACTCCTCACAAGTTTCATAATCTCTTATTACAGTTAAATCTACAGGACAATCACAAGGTGTAGTTATAGTTACTGTCCAACACCCTTCATATCCAGCTAATACAACTACAGAATCTCCATTTGCATATTGAGACAAACTTTGAAGTGTAGAATAAAGTAATGGGTCTTGATCTGGATATTCTGATGGTTCACAGTTAGTAAGTAAAAAACACTCATCTACACATTCACCATCCACACAGTCTATACCTGTAACTAATGTATAATCTATACCTTCTTTACCTCGAATCAATGGAGGTGCTATTGCACAGAATTTATCTGGACCATATGTTACTTGACTAACTCCATCACAGTCTATATATGATATTGCACCTTCATAATCTAGCACCTCATAACATATACAAGGACAATCTTCTGCAGCTGGTCCTGAGTATGTAATTACAGGTATTGGATTCTCACAAAGCCCTTCATTTACCTGTACTAAGAATGTTCCAGATAACTCATTAATTTCAATATATGTACCTACATAAGCTGATAGATCAGCCGTAGTATTAATTGTTATTCCTGTACAACTAGTTAGTCTATAGCATATCTCTTCACAATCAGGGCAATCTTTTGCTCCATCCCCATCAGTATCCGCATTACAATCATCTTTAGAAATAAATGTAAGCTCACTACTGTATGGAGGATAATCTAATGCAAGATATTCAGCAGGGGTCACCTCTGAGCTAGCATCCTCTACAGTATTATATGAGAATGTATAGCATTGTCCAATAGTCAATCCTTCTACTTCTCCTGGGCCGTCAAATAAGTACACACCATCAAAGTCTAAAATACTAAATTGAGGTATACTAGGTGAAGTAGCTTGCCATTGTTCAGATAAGCCTCCTGAAGACGGTTTAGGATCAACCACTGTACCTCCCTCATACCCTTCTCCTTTAAAAAATATAGGATCTCCTCCACAACAAGATTCAGCTTTTATATAAAAAGTACCTGGAGGATTACAATCAGGACAAGATAAAGGTGGTAAAGCAGGATCATCACATCTACCATTAACTATAAAAGTAAAATCAGTATAAGGAACTGTAGTAAGAAAAGATTGATAATATGCATTTTTTATCTCATAACAAGCACCAGGTTTTAAAATAACATCAGTTCCTGGTATAGGAAGATCTCCTGCACCATTATAAGTAAATATTCCATCACCTGGAAATACATATGTGCCTGTTAAGTTAACTTCTGCAAGTGTTCCGTTTTCTACACAACAAGGGGTAATCCTGTATACTTGAAGGCCTGCCATTCTATTTTACAAATTTGTTCAGTGTTTCTCTTTTTAAGTTAGCTTCATATGAAGCCTTACAACTTTTGCAAACTGAAGCTCCGTCTGATGCCTTAGCTTTTTGACATCCGCAGGATAATCTTTTTTTGCAATTGTTACATGTTGCCATAATGTTGGTTTTAAATGGTTAACAATTTCTACAATCTAATTTATTTAGAAGTTTTAATGCATAATTATACAAAGTCATTCCCTCTTGTTGTTCATGACATGTTTCTACTTTTGCTTTAGCTGCTTCTAAATACATACCAATAAGTCTAAGATGATTTAATTTATCTTTAGTCTTAGCTGGTGGATCACAATCAGCTACTTCAATGTCACAAAGAATCTTTTGGTAAAGATTCATTGCTTGAGTAGTTCTTAAGTGATTATATTCTACATACACAGTCTGTGTAGGATCTACTACATACTTTACTACATATATTCCATCAGGTAAATTCACATATGAAGAATCACAATTTTCTGTCTGTATACCAAGATCACATCCTGTAAGTGTAGGAGATGATTCTGGAGTAAAATGTACTTCAGCAGAAGTTGTGTAACCAGGAACTGTTATGTAAAGCTTTGGTTCAAAGATACCTACTAGTGGAGAGTATACACTTGTATCAAATACTTTCATGACACAAGGATTACCCACTGCTGGTATTTCCAAACTTAATACATGATTTGCCATATCTTAGAAATAAAAAAAGGGAGAGGAGACTAATATCTCACCCTCCCTTTAATGAGTAATTAATTATTATTATACTATTACTGTAGGATCATCACAAGCTACTTCCTCAGTTCCAGGAAGAACAGCACATTCAGCATCGCCACAATTAGTTAACAAGTCGTTAATTGCAGTTCTCAAAGCATTTCTTGCAGCAACGCCTGCAACAGCTAAAGGTCCAGTAGCAGGAGTTAGTATTTCAACAAGATATTGATCATTGTCAAATGTTCCTGTAGGATTGTTATATCTTGGAACACTATGAAGAATCATAGTTCTATCATATAACTCAGTTCTATCAACTTGACCAGCAGCTGCTCCAAGTAGATCAGTTCCTTGAGTAATCTCACGGATTCTTAGATCAGTAGCAAAGTGATTTTGTCTGTACTCTTCAGAAAGAATAAGATCTCTAAGTGCAGTTTCACCAAGACCTTGAGCTTGTCTTCCTTCACATTCATTAACAACACAGATTCCTGTGAATGCACAAGGATCACCATTTAGATCTACTTCAGAAGCGTAAAGTCTAATAGGTTCTAAGTTATAAAAGTCAGAAGGTTGGAAAGTACAATCTCCAAATCTAGTATCTTCATATGCTCCTACCAAAGTAAGACCAGCACAAATACCATCTTCCATAGCAGGAATAGTATAATCATCCCAAGCAACAATATTTGCTTCTAATAAACCAGTTGCAGCAGCAACGTCAGCAGCAGTAGTAGCACTAACACCACCTAACCATCCTGGAGGATAAAGAAGTCCAGTTACAGTTCCTGTGTTATCAGTTACAGATACAACAGGTACAAAGAATGGATTTGGATTTACTCTAGCAGCTGCAGAAGCAGGTCCTTGATTAGAGAAGTTAGGTCCGTTACCTGTTACAACAGGGCTTTCCCAAAGCCCTTCTGCCCACTGAATCATAATAGTTGCAGGGTTAACTGCTACAGGTTCAACAGAATCTTCAGGACAACATCCACCATATCCAGTTACTTCTACGTATCCTTGGTGGTTTAAAGTTCTAAGAACTGGGTTACCTTTAACATCTACTCGTAAGTGGTAGTTCTCACCACAAACAAATTCTGGACAACAACCTTCAGTACCTTCATCCACTGTAAACTGAGTAGTACCAATGTGAAGAATTGATTGTTGAGCAGCATTAGAATCTTGGTTCCAATATTTAGTTATGTATTTTGGCTGAATACCTTTTGATTTAATAGACTCTTGGTATCCTCCGTGAAAAGGTCCAATTCTATCATCTTGATAAGGTGTTCCAGCAGCAATAATAAATTGACAGCAGTCTACATCAGGTCCAGTGGCATCAATTGGTGTCCATGCTCTAGCATCAAACAACGCAACCTCACCAGCTGTAAGAGCACCTGTGGTAGTAGCTGTACCTTGCACAAAGTCAGACATTACAATTGTCTTCTTAAATGCGTGTGAAAAATAAGCCATTTTGTTTTTTGTTTTTGTTTATAAATAAATAATATACTATAATATAGTAAAAAGTTTTCAATTAATCAAACTATAGAATTAATTATTTCTTTCAGCAGTTTGAGTACCTCTTGGGTATTGTACTGGAGATTCTGTATCTCCTCCAAGTATACTAACTGCCTCGTCAATAATTAGTTCTATAATATCATCTTTAAATTCAGATTCTACTTCTACTAATGTTTCTTCATTAGTATATGGATCTACACACCCTTGAACCTGGATTCTTCTTGGTTGTCTATAATAAATAAGATCTGCATCTTGCACATCAAATTCTCCATTAGTATAGACATGTATTCTATTATTAATTAGAGTAGCAAAAGTTTCTGCCCATTCAAAGCTAGGTTGTTTTGCTTTATCTCTAAGTAATTGATTTAAGTTACCTTCTTCTGCTAGATATACTGTCATCCTTCTATCATCACAGCAATCTTTGCATGCAGTGACATCTACTCTTTTCCATTGTAAATAATCTTCTGGAACTGGACCAAAGAAGAAATCCTTCTTATCTGTCATAGTAATATCATCTGTAGAAAGTAAAACTTGTAAGTCATCTTTTCTTCTAGTAGACTGCTCATCACCTTCCTTAACAATATTAAGTCCATGGAGCTGTCTTCTGCACCATTCAACTTGAGCTTTGTTAAATGCCTCAACAGCTTGCCAACATTCTATATTGTCAAAGTCTTGACTATCTAGCTTGTTAAGTCTTTGCTTTAATTTTATGACTATTGTATTGTTTAACATTACTTTTTAATTACTGACCTCTTCTTTTTTGAGCACGTCTTCCACCTTTACCACCTCTTACACATGATGGATCTTTACTACCACATGAACCACCATCAAGCGGAATAATGTTATAAGTAGTCATTTGAGGATCTTTTTTCATAAATACCTTTTTAACCTTTTCTGCAAAGTTTCCAAATCCTTGTCTTATATTAGCAGCAGCTCTAGCTCTATTACCCTGTCCTCTAGTCATGATTTCTCCTGATTTTTTTAATTCTTTATATGACTTATATGGCGTATAATTATCTGTATAACCTGCTGCTTTACCGACAGGTACTGTAAACTGAAAATCATATAAAGGAGTTTCAGCAGTTTTTTGAAACTTATCAAATAATTTTTGATTAGGAGGATCTGGATAAGAATCCATTACTTTACCCGTTCTAGCTTTATTTAGTTTTCTAAATGTAGTAAGAGGGTTTTCTTTCTTTGCTTTCTTTCTCATTTCTTTTTCTTTTTACGTTTAGCAGCAATCTTTTTAAATGTCTTAGCCAAAGTTTTTGCTTTACCTGTACATGACTTCTTAGTAATTGGTGTACACTTACCTTTAGTACCTCGTCTTTTGATAGACTTAGTAGCTTTCTGTATCCACTTCTTATCTTTCTTTTTAGTTGCCATACTATAATATACAAATTAGTTTCTACATTTCCATCTTCTCCTAGCTTTTCTCAAACGGCTGTTTGGATCTTTAGCAGCTTTTGGAAACTTTTTCATTTGACCTTTAGATCTAGCACAGTAGCTTTTCTTTCTTGCACCACCACCTGGCTGAGGAGCTTTAAGTTTAGAGCCAGTCTTTCTGTTAATCATCTTACGACCTTTAGCAGTAAGACCACCTTTCTTAGACTTGCAGCCATTCTTAATGCTGCAACCTTTCATTGCTCCTTTCTTCTTGCTACTCTTCTTAGTGGCCATTATTTCTTTTTCTTTTTCTTTTTAGGTTTAGTGTGAGTATATCCTAATTTTTTCATACGTAAATGATCAGCCATCTTTTTAGCCATAGTACCTTTACCTGTTTTAGGATTGTACATCATATGAGCTTTAAACTTTTTAGTAGTTGCCATTACTTTTTCTTTTTACTGCAAGCCATGCAAGAACCACCTTTCTTTTTCTTTTCCATGTACTCATTATAAGAATCTTTGTACATCCTACTTCTACCATCTTTAACTTTACTAAAGTAATCCATTACTTTAGATACATCTGCTTTACCCATATCTAATTATTTTTTTTCTTTTTCTTTTTATTTTCCACATAATCTATAGCAGTATTAGGATCCATTTCTTTAGCAGCTTCTTTTCTAGCTTTTCTATTTTTGAAAGCTGTACCAATCATTCCAGCTAATACACCAAGACCTGCGCCTGCTGAAACAGCTTTTCCTGATTTAGACATCTTACCACCCATCCACCAATCTGGTGGCCACTTATCTGATTTACTCATTTCTTTTTCTTTTTAAGAGTTCTTTTTCTAGGCAAAGTTTTTTTAGAAGTACTAGATCCACCAGCTAAAGACTGAAGTCTTTTAACTTCAGCTGCAGCAGCTTTTCTAACATCAGTCATAAGCTTTGCATCTTTCTGAATTTCAGCAGCTCTTTGCAAAGTACTCATTGCTGATTGTACTTCAAACTCACGCATTTCTTTTTTATTCATGTTAGTAAGTTTAATCATTTTTTAGATCCACCAGTTCTATAATCTCGACCACTAGATATTTTATCTCCAGATCTGCTACCAGCAGCCATACCCATATAAGCATTTACTAACCCACCATCTTCAAGGATTCTTCCTTGAATAGAATTAGGATTATTAGTATACATAGGCATTTTCTTAGAACAGAATCCACCGTATTCCATTTTTTTAGTTTTCTTTGAAGCCATAGTAATTTATTTTATAAAGCTCTTCTTGAGCCTCCATTTAAGTTTCTTAATTTTTTACCACTAAGTACTTGACCACCAAACTCCTTATTATTCCCTCCTCCACTTGATGAGGATGTTACTTTATTAAAGATGTCTCTAGCTGTATCAACTGCCTTTTTTGCAGCTTGTTTTCCAATATAAATCGCATCTTCTTTAGTAGTAGATATTTCATCTTTTGCACAACACATTTCATGACTTGAGCCGTATTTCTCAATTAGAGCTTTTCTTCGACAGGGACATTTCATAATTTTATTTTTTAATTTAACATTTAACTTTTCCAATAATTTTCACAAGATGCACTTAAGTCATCTAGTATATCTTCATTTAGTGGATTCTTTAAGTACTCCACTATGTCAGAAATATTTCTACCAAGCATTACATTCTTTTTACTATGGTAAATATGACCATCTGACTTATTAACAATATACTTAAAAAATGATGAATCTTTGACAATACATTTAAGTTTTAATGTCTCCATGTCAGTACCTGCTGCATCTAAGAAAGTTTTAACTGCTCTTTCTACGTTGCTTTCTGCACCTTCACCATGAATAAATTCATCCATATTTTCATACATTACATCAAGTGGTGTTGACTTTTTGTACTGTGTACTATTAGTATCTACAACTTTTGCAATATAGAACAGCTTAGTACTATTTTTGTCAAACAACTTTTGAAGCTCAGACAATGCTTTATTTCTTAACTTCTTATATTCAGTTCTGCTAGATACAGTCTCCTCAGCTTTATCTAAGTAGAACTTAGGAGATTTAGGTCTAGACTTAGCATCTTCATAACTCTTAGCAATAAGTGAGAACCCTCCTGCTTCAATAGCAAATAATTTAATTCTATCATATGGATTTGTCATATTCAAGAATAAAGGTTCATTACCTACACTAATGTCAATCTTATTCCAAAACTCTGAGTTATCAGGTTTTAAAAGCTTAACCTTATTCCAAAAGTCTTTATCTTCTGGATCAAGGATGTTAGATGCTAGTTCAGCTTCTAAGTCAGCAACTGCTGCTCTTATTTGCTTTACCTTAGCTTCTCTTAGTTCAGGATTGAGTTTTTTAATCTCTGGAGCGAACTCATTTAATCCTGTTAAATATCTATTGATACCGTTGATCTCTAGACATGCTAATTGCTCCTGGTGTTTTACACCATCAAATAAACTAAGTCCATAATCTTCTAGACCCATGTTTTCTGATCTTGCATCAAAGTAAGGTCTAATAGTAATTTTAGACTCTTTAGATGTTGTTGGTGTTTCCACCATTGTAAAATTGCTTTTTGCCATTGGTTTTGTTTTGGTTGGTTATTAAAAATAGGCTGGCTTTTACACCAGCCTGGTTATTATTTGCCTTCGTATTTGAAAGCAGGATCTTTTTCTACTGGTGCTGCTAATTCTTTTGCAGTAGCATCAGAAGCTTTACGTAAAACATCTCCCCAGGATACTGTTTTAGAAAACTTAGTTGCTAAATTTTCTCTTAACTCACCTGCTACAGCTTTACGTCTGTCTAGTTCTTTTTCAACTTTTTTATCTACAGCTGTATCTCTTGATATAAGAGCTAATTTAAAAGCACGAGTAAAGATATCTCTATAGTTTATATAGAAAGTTTTTACTCTATCTTCAGACTTTTCTTTCTCTTCTTTTTTCTCTTCAGAAATTACTTTAATGATTTCTGCTGCTGCTTCCTCATCACCAGCTGACGCTGCTTCTTTAGCAGTTGCTTCTTCTTCTCTTTTTTCATAAGCTTCTCTATCAAACTCTTGGAGATTGCTTAAAGATTTATCTGCAACTAATTCTTCAATTTTATTAGCGCTTGCAGCTTCTTCTACCGTAGTAACTTTACTCCCTATTTTTACTCCTGCATCTGCAGCTAAGTATACTCGAGACTCAACATAAGCTTTATCTGTATAGGTTGCTTCAGCAATAGATTGCGTTTTAAGTCTGTCATCTGACACCTCTTGTTTAGGTGCATATAATTTTTCTGCCATTTTATTTCTTATTTATAAATTAGGTTAATACTGGAGTTACTTGACTGTAAACTAAAAACTCATATCTAGCAACAACAGAACCTTCTGAAGGATTATTATTTGCTATTACTGATAAAGTAAAATCTATATCTGCTCCTCCTGAATTTGTTTCAGTTACTGATACTGAATCAGCTGGTGCACCATTAAATGG
>Ga0208794_1000505_pt1 | contig 24723 bp, 25 predicted proteins | sample 32_taG_FD_184106 | JGI IMG/M metagenome (GOLD analysis project Ga0208794, IMG submission 184106) | Marine viral communities from the Gulf of Mexico - 32_GoM_OMZ_CsCl metaG (SPAdes) (version 2) | ecosystem: Environmental > Aquatic > Marine > Oceanic | place: Atlantic Ocean: Gulf of Mexico... | reverse complement strand
GTGCGGGTTGATATCGGTCAGGGCGAATTCGCAATCGACGAATTCGGGCACCTTGAGCAGGTCCGAGATCAGGGTTTTGGTAAAGCCGACCGACCCAGCGCCGATCACGGTGACCTTGAATGACATATTTCCTCCCTGTGCGCCGCTGAGCGCTAACAGTCTGTGAGCAATAACTAGCCCCAGGCGCTTGTTCGTTGTAGAGAAAGCTTGTGCGAACCTGGGTAATTTTGTGCTCACCTCTCTGCTTGAACATGGCTTCGACATTCGTCATCTCACCGTGCCGCGCAGCGTTGCGCCGCTCCATTGCATGGCGGTCAGCGCGGGCTATGAACAGCGCCGCAACGAGGTCTATTCCTGGGATGGCATGAAGCGCGGCACCGCGCCATTCCTGGTCATCCAGCACACGACCCGTGGCGAAGGACGGCTCGATTATGCAGGGGTGCAGTATCGGCTGACACCGGGCAACACCATGCTGGTGACCATGCCGCATGCGCATCGCTACTACCTCGAACGCGGCGGGCACTGGGAGTATTTCTGGCTGCTGCTCAATGGCCGGGAAGCGCTGCGCCTGGCGCGCGAAATCCTGGACACATCCGGCCCGGTGCTGTCATTGGCGGACACGCAGATCGACCGGCTGGCTGCCACCACGCTGGATGTATTGACAGCCACGGACCCGACGCCCGGCCAGGTTTCGGTGCTGGGATATGGGGCGATGGCGGCACTGCATGACGGGGCCTTCGGCACCAGGACACCGGAAGAAACCACCCTACCTGCTGCAATGGAGCGGGTTGTTGCCTTTATCGACAACAACCTCTCCTCCACGCTTCAAGTGGACCGGCTAGCCAATATCGCTGAAATGAGCCGCGGTCATTTTGTGCGCCGGTTCACCGCATCGCTTGGACAGTCGCCCTCCGAATTTGTGCTCGCCCGAAGGCTGGAACGAGCCGAGCGTTTGTTGCTGGCCACGGAGATGGGTGTCGGGGAGATCGCTGGCCTCGCCGGATTTAGTAATGCCAACTACTTCGCCAAGGTGTTCCGAAGAAAACGCGGTGCGGCGCCGCTCGAGTACCGCGCCACGCGCTTTGAGGCTGGTTAGGGCGTCTGGCGGAAACGATCAAAGCGGGTCAGCGTCTCGGCGTGATATAGAACGGATCCTGTCTTGCTGAATCCCACTTTGTTCGCCAAACGGACGGACGCGGCATTTCCTGGATCGATGATGCAGCAGATTTGCCCAATGCCGGTCTTGTCGGCCCAGTCTAGCACCACCGCCAGCGCCTCGCTGGCCAGTCCCCGGCCATGAACATCGGGATGGAAAGCCCATCCCGCCTCCGGCATCTCACCGAGAGCAGGTGTGCAGTCGCGACGAAAATCGGCCAGTCCCACATCCCCGATCATGCGGCCGCTGCTGCGATCAACAACGGCAAAATATCCGTAGCCGAGCATTTGCCAGAGCCCGCCATAGCGCAGAATGCGCCACCACACCTGTTCCCTGGTTGACGGACGACCGCCGGTGAAGCGCGCGACGTCCGGATGCGCCCAGATCGCGTGACAATCGGCCAGATCGTCACCGACATGGGCGCGCAGCACCAGACGATCGGTGCGTAGCTCCGGGATTGTCGCCGTCATCCCGCAACAACCGCCGCGCGGGGCATCTCTGAGAAGATTTTGGCCTTGCCATCGCGGATCATGACGATCTCCTCGAGCCGCAGACCGAAGCGGCCTTGCAGGTAAATGCCTGGCTCGATGGAGAAGACCATGCCGTCATCCAGCACTGTCTCGCTGGTGCCTGTGATATAGGGCGCTTCATGCACGTCGATGCCCAGGCCGTGACCAGTGCGGTGCAGGAAATTGGGGCCGTAGCCGGCATTGGAGATGACGTCGCGCGCCGCCTTGTCGACATCGCTGGCTTTTGCGCCAGGAACCGCCGCTACCAATGCCGCCTCGACCGCCCGATCAACAATGGCATGAACCTCCGGAAAGCCCTCGGGTGCAGAGCCACAATAGCCCACCCGGGTCATGTCTGACGGATAGCCATTCACCCGGCAGCCGGTATCGATCAGCACGGCATCGCCCGGCTTGAGCGGGGTCGCGCCGGTGTGGTGGTGCGGAAAGGCACCATTGGAGCCAAAGCAGACCGAGCAGAACACGGTCGTGGCGCCATTGGCCAGGTAGAAATCATCAATCAGTGCGGCCACTTCGATTTCGGTCATGCCGGGCCTGAGCGCGGCGAAGGCCGCCTCGACCGCGCGGTCATTGAGCAGATGCGCCGCCTTGATGGCTTGATACTCGGCCTCGTCCTTGCGCGAACGCAGATACCCCACGGTGTCCTGTGTGAAGCGACGCTTTGCACTGGGGAGCGCATCGATCACCAGCAGCGCAAAATCGGCGCGCATGGTTTCGTCCAGCACGACAGACGGCGCTTTACGGTCGATCTCCGTTGCGGCAAGCAATTCTTCCAGCGCCGCATCCGGGCCATCGGCATCGGCCCAGGCGAAGAAGGGCAAGTCCGTGTGCTGGCGCGACGAGTCTACATTCAGCGCGGGCATCAGGAAGCCGGCAAAACTCGGACTGATCATCAGCATGACCGGGCGTTCATCGCCATGCGGCGAGAGGTCGGCAAGATAGCGCATGTGGCTGGACGGACCAATCACGACCAGATCGGTGTCCGTCTCGGCCATGCGGGCGCGCAGATTGTCCATGCGGCTGGCAAGCGTGGGATTCATGAAATCTGTCCTGAGCTGAAAGTGTGGCGGAGCCGGGCGGGAGGAGGAAATGCCCGGCTCCGCGTCCGGCGGCCCGATGGTCAGGGCCGCCGAATGGGTAGGGACCAATCAGTCCTTGGTCACGAGGCGGTAGTAGACGAAGTCCGAGTTCGACCCGTTCACATAACCATCGACATTCTCGCCCATGGCGATCTGCAACTGGGCCTGGAACATGATGACGATCGGGCTTTCAGCCTGGACCTTCTTCTGCAACTCGACATACATCTCGTTGCGGGTGGCCTGATCGGACTCGGCAAGCGCGGCGCGCACTTCCTCGTTCATTTCTTCCGGCACGGCCCAGGCATTCCGCCAGGTGGTTGTTGCCGTGTAGTTGTCGTCCGAATTGTCCGAATTATAGGCAAAGGCCTTGGCGTTGGAGTGCGGATCCATAAAGTCCGGACCCCAATAGAGCAGCATGGCCTCGTGAGTGCGGTCCCGGTACTTGGTGATTACCTGGGCGCCGGTGCCGGGCAGAATGTCGAAGTTGATACCGGCTTCGGCAAAGCTCGCCTGCAGCGATTGGGCCATATCGGTGAAGGGCGCCGAATTGATCACGTCGAGCGTGACATTGATCGGAGTTTCCACACCGGCGTCGGCCAGGATCTGCTTGGCCTTCTCAACGTCGTAGCTGAACGGGGTTTCGTCATAGGAGCCCGGGAAGCCTTCTGGCCAGAAGGCCTGATGCTTTTCCATCTGGCCCTTGAGGAAGCTTTCGGTCATGCCGTCATAGTTGACGAGGTAGCGTGCGGCTTCCCATAGGGCGGGATCGGTCAGGCTCTCGGTCTTCTGGTTGAACGAGAGGAAGTGCACAGCGGCCTGGGGGAAGGCTTCGACCTTTACCCCATCACCCAGGCTGGCGATCTGGTCAGGGGTCAGGTTCTTGGCCATGTCCACGTCGCCCGAGGTCAGCAGGAGCTGCTGGGTCGCCGCTTCAGCAACGTGACGGATGAGCACCTGCTTCATGGCAGGCGCACCATCGAAATAGTTCTCGTTGGCGGTCATGCGGACCAGTTCTGCCGGACGATAGTCGGTCAGCACGAAGGGACCGGAACCGGCCGAATTGGTGTTGAGCCAGGCATTGCCCCAATCGTCGCCTTCAATGTGCTCGCTGACCAACACTTCGTCGACGATCGAAGCCGGGCGCGAGGCCAAGACGTTGAGCACGAAGGCCGAAGCGAAGTCGCCATCCCACTTGATGGTGACGGTGTTGCCATCGACGGTGACCATCTCATCGATATTGTCGGCGTTCCAGCCAAGCTGGGTCAGAATGAAGGACGGGGTGAGGTTCAGCGTCACGACGCGCTTGAACGAGAACAGCACGTCTTCGGCGCGGACCGGGTTGCCCGAGGCAAAAGTTGCGCCCTCACGCATGGTGAAGGTGATGGTCTTGGCCGCCTCATCGGCGGTCCACTCGCTGGCCAGACCCGGCGCCAGGACCGTGGTGTCCTCGGCGGCATACTGCACCAGGTGATCATAGAGATTGGCGTTGATCTCGCCAGCCGAGAATTCATAGGCCTGGGCGGGGTCCAGCGCGACGATATCGTCGATATTCTGCGCGATCACCAGCGCATCGGCGGGCGTTGCGGCATAGGCGGCACCTGCCGCCAGCGGCAGGGCAAGTGCAGATGCCATCAGGGCTGCTCTAAAGAGCTTCATGTGCGTTTCTCCTTGGGATTGGGTTTCTTGCGGACCGGCTTATTGGCGCCGGCTTTGGGTTTCGCCAGGACAGGACGCGGACGTGCCGTCGAGCGAAAAAGCGCCAGCGTGCCGGTCCAGAGCAGACGGGCAGGCTGGTCGGTGTGGTTGGACCAGGAATGGGGGCGATTGCCGCGGAAATGCAGGCTGTCGCCGGCATTCATCACCATTTCCTCGCCATCGAGACGCTGGGTGATCGATCCTTCGAGCACATAGAGGATTTCCTCGCCCTCATGCGCCACGGTTTCCGACTGGTAGCCGGGCGGCACGACCATCAGGAAGCTTGAGAGCTGGTTGCCCGGAAAATCTGCTCCCAGGCGCTCATAGATGATCGATGAGCCATCGAGCGAGAAGCGGTTGCGCTCCCCTGCCCGCGTGAGAGCATTGTGTGTGGCAGGTGCGGAGACGAAATAGTCGATCGACACTCCGAGTGCCTTGGCGATCTGCGCCAGCGTTCCTAGCGAGGGGGTGGCATGGTCCCGCTCGACCTGGCTGAGGTAGCCCACCGAAACATTTGCGGCTTCACCCAGCGCCATCAGGGTCATGTGCTGCTGGCGGCGGCGCGCACGGATCAGCGAACCCACCTTCGGGTGCCCTTCATCCAATCGTGCTGCGCTCTCCGCCATGTTCGATCCCACCAAAATTTTTTTGATATAAGCAAAGTTTCTTGTATGGTGAAAGCGAAATATGAAGCTTTTCGATCTGCTGGCACGTCAAGCCGGCGGCCATAAGCGTTTGTTTCTCCGGAAGGATTTCGAGTGGCGATTGATCAGCACAGCGCGGCGCCGGAGCCGGCACCTGGTGCAGCGAGCAGACGCATCGTTCGTGGCTTTTCCACAACGGGCGGCTTCGTCGTCACGCTCTTTCTGACCTTTCTGGGCCTACTCGCCATCACCTTCTTCATCGGCCGGGTCATACCCATCGACCCTGTGCTCGCTGTGGTTGGCGACCGGGCGACGCAGGAACAGTATGACGTCGCCAAAATCGCCATGGGGCTCGATCAACCGCTCTGGATGCAGTTTTTCAGCTATGTAGGCAGTGTGTTCAAAGCCGACCTTGGCATGTCGGTCTCAACCGGTCGGCCGGTTATCGAGGACTTGTCACGATTTTTTCCGGCCACGCTCGAGATGGCCACGCTGGGCATCCTGATTGGCTGTGCCATCGGCATTCCGCTCGGCGTCACTGCCGCCGCCCGGCAGGGGTCCTGGCTCGATCAGATTATCCGCGTAATTGGCCTACTCGGCTATTCCGTGCCTGCGTTCTGGCTCGGCCTGGTCGGGCTTGCCCTGTTTTATGCGCGTCTGCGTTGGGTCGGCGGGCCGGGGCGGCTCGACATTTTCTATGACGGGCTGGTGCAACCGGTCACCGGCATGATTCTGATCGACAGCCTCATTCGCGGCGAGATCGACATTTTCTGGAACGCGGTCAGCCACATCATCCTGCCCGCCGCAGTGCTGGGCTTTTTCAGCCTCGCCTATATTGCCCGCATGACGCGCAGCTTTATGCTGGACCAACTCAGCCAGGAATTCGTCACCACCGCCCGGGTCAAGGGCGTTCCCGAGCGCGTCGTCATCTGGCGCCACGCCTTCAACCCAATCCGCGTGCCGCTGATCACCGTTATTGGCCTCTCCTACGCAGGTCTGCTGGAAGGCTCGGTAATGATCGAGACCGTCTTTTCCTGGCCGGGCATCGGCAATTACCTGACCACCGCCCTGCTCAATGCCGACATGAACGCGGTGCTCGGGGCAACGCTGGTCATCGGTGCCGTCTTCATCGTCATCAACAAGGTTTCGGACGTGCTCTACCGCGTCCTCGACCCGAGGGCCCGCTGATGAGCACCCGCGACTGGCTTCTGGCCGATTCTCCGACTTCCCGCCTGCAGGCCAATGTGGGACGCGCCTATCGCGTGTTCACCGCGCTGATGGGCAATCCGCTTTCCGTACTCGGGGGTGTGATCATTCTCGTGCTGCTCCTGACAGCAGCCTTCGCGCCCTGGATCGCGCCTTATTCCCCTGTCGGACAAGACCTGGCCAACCGGCTGATGCCTCCCTCAGCGACGCACTGGATGGGTACGGACGAACTGGGCCGCGACATTTTTTCCCGCGTGGTCTGGGGAAGTCAGATCACGCTGACCATCGTGCTGCTGGTCGCGCTGATTTCGGCACCATTGGGCCTCTTGATCGGCGCCATCGCTGGCTATTTCGGTGGCTGGGTGGATCGTATCCTGATGGGCTTTACCGACATTTTCCTCTCGCTCCCCAAGCTGATCCTGGCGCTGGCCTTCGTGGCCGCGCTTGGCCCCGGCATCAACAATGCCATCATAGCCATCGCCATCACCTCCTGGCCGGCCTATGCCCGCATCGCCCGCGCCGAGACGCTGACCATTCGCAATGCCGAATACATCCAAGCCGTGCAACTGGCCGGGGGCGGACCGATCCGCCTCATCGTCCAGCACATATTGCCGCTTTGCACCTCGTCGATGATCATCCGCGTCACGCTGGACATGGCCGGAGTGATCCTGACTGCGGCTGGCCTGGGCTTTATCGGTCTTGGCGCCCAGCCCCCGCTGCCCGAATGGGGCGCGATGATATCGCGCGGGCGCACGTTCATCCTCGATCAATGGTGGGTCGCCACCATGCCGGGCTTTGCCATCATCATCGTGTCGCTGGGCTTCTGCTTCCTGGGCGACGGATTGCGCGATGTCCTGGATCCCAAGAGCGAGGGCAAGAATTGACCGAGCGGAAGACACAAAAGACCAGCGAGGGAAAAAGCTGATGGCCCCTCCCCTACTCACGGTCGAGAACCTGCGTGTCAGCTTCCCCACCCATACCGGGCGCGTCGAAGTGGTGAAGGGAATATCCTTTACCTTGGGGCGCGAACGCCTTGGCATTGTAGGTGAAAGCGGGTCCGGCAAGTCCATGACCGGCCGCTCGATCCTCAAACTCATCCGCAAGCCGGGCGAGGTCACGGCCGACCGGCTGGAATTCGACGGCATCGACATTCTGGGCCAGAGCGAAAAGCAGATGCGCGCCATCCGCGGCGCCCGCATTTCGATGGTCATGCAGGATCCCAAATTCTCGCTCAACCCGGTGATGACCGTAGGCGAGCAGATTGCCGAAGCATTGGTAACGCATCAAAAGCTGCCGCGGCGCGACGTGCAGGTGCGCATTATCGAGATGCTGCATGCCGTGCGGATCAATGATCCCGAGCGGGTGGCAAAACTCTACCCGCATGAAGTCTCGGGCGGCATGGGGCAGCGCATCATGATCGCCATGATGCTGATCCCGGAGCCCGAATTGCTCATTGCCGACGAGCCGACCTCGGCGCTCGACGTGTCGGTGCAGGCGCAGGTTCTGGACATCATTGATGAACTGGTGCGCAACCAGGGCATGGGGCTGATCCTGATCAGCCATGACCTCAACCTGGTCAGCCGCTATTGCGACCGCATTCTGGTGATGAACGCCGGACGCGTTGTCGAGGAATGTGCCGCCGGCCAGCTCGAAAACGCACGACACCCCTACACCAAGGGTCTGCTCGCCGCCATGCCGGTGCTCAACGAGACCCGCGACGAACTTCCCGTGCTAGACCGCACGCAATGGGCCGGCACGTGAACGCCATAGACCTCAAAAATCTCGATATTGCCTATGGCGACACCAAGGTCGTCTTCGATGTGAACCTCTCCATTCCCGAGGGCGAAAGCTTCGCGCTGGTTGGTGAGAGCGGCTCAGGCAAATCGACCATATTGCGGGCCATTGCCGGGCTGGCCCCGGACTGGACGGGCGACATTTCCGTCTTGGGTGAGGCCCGGAGCCATCACGTCGACCGCAATGTGTCGCGAAAAGTGCAGATGGTGTTCCAGGACCCCTATGGGTCGCTGCACCCGCGCAAAACCATAGATGCTGCGCTGAGCGAACCGTTGGCCATTCATGGCATCGGAAATCGCGGTGAGCGGGTCGAGGCCATGCTGTCGGCGGTGGGGCTGGACCAGCGCTTCCGCTTCCGCTTCCCGCACCAGCTATCCGGCGGGCAGCGCCAGCGTGTCGCCATTGCCCGTGCCCTTATGCTTGAACCCAAGGTCATGCTGCTCGATGAGCCGACCTCGGCGCTCGACGTGTCAGTGCAGGCCGAAATCCTCAACCTCTTGAAGCGCCTCCGCCGCGAACAGGGCCTCACCTTCCTGCTGGTTACCCACAACCTGCCCGTTGTGAGCTTTCTGTGCGACCGCCTTGCGGTCATGCAGCAGGGCCGCATTGTGGAGACAGCTGATGTGGCCCAGCTCAAATCCGGCGGTTTGCGGGAGCCCTATTCGCGTGAATTGCTCGCTGCGACCGAAACGGGGACCGGCGCCTCCGCGCTCGCCCATCAGACTATCAAGGAACCTCCAGCAGAATGACCACCGCCGCCCTCGCAGCATTTGACGCCGCCATTGCAACTGCCAAATCCCCGGAGGCCGCCTTCAAGGCCCTGCAGGACCTCGCTCAAGCCACTGTGGGTGCAAAGCTCTTCACTATCATGACTGTTGACATGACGGCCGAGGTGGCGCGGCGGGCTTATACCAGCGACCCGGTCAACTACCCGGCTTCGGGCACCAAGCCGATCAATTATGGCCCCTGGTTCGATATCGTCCACAAGGAGCGCCGGTACTTCGTCGCCAACACCATCGAGGACATCGCCGAGGTCTTCTTCGATCACGAACTGATCAACCAGCTTGGCTGTCAATCAGTGGTCAATATGCCGATCATTCTTGGCAACGAGCTGGTTGCCACCATGAATATTCTCGATGTCGAGGGCTACTACACCCCGGAGCGCGTGCAGATGGTGCGCGATGTCCTCTCCATTCCGGCAAAACTGGCATTGCTGGTCGCCGAAGGCTGAATGCATCATGGGGCGGGTCCCGCCACCCTGGAGAGACGGGATCTGCCTTGCGTCTAGAGTGCCGACGCCATCAGCGATGCGTTGCCACCTGCTGCCGTGGTGTCGATGCAGACATGGCGCTCAAGCTGAAGCCTGCCGATATCCCCTGGACCTGACAGCAAGGGCAGTAGCGCGCCGGTCCTCTGGCTCAGCGCCCTGCGAATGCTTCTGAGCTGATTTTCATCACCGAACCAAGCCACTGCATCGAAGTCCGTTCCCAGGCGCAGCTGCTCCAAATCCACGTCGCCGCTTTCGAAGCGACAACCGCCTTTTTTGGCCATTTCGATCTGGGCAGCCAGATCTTCCGGCGTGGGTCCGAGGCAAAGCAGCCTCCCACGTGGGACGGCACTGAGCCTGTTGCTCTCACCTGTTGGTCCCGGAAGGTCGAGAACGCCTTGCTGTAGTGATGAGCTGCCTTGCGTGAACCGCGGCAGATAGTGTGGACCGCCGGCCTTGGGGCCTGTTCCAGAAAGACCCTCACCGCCGAAGGGCTGGCTGCCAACCACGGCGCCGATCTGGTTCCGGTTCACATAGATATTGCCGACGTGAACAGCGTGCGCCAAACGTTTCACACGCGAAGAAATGCGGGTATGCATGCCAAAGGTCAGGCCGTAGCCTGAATTGTTGATGGCAGAGATGACTTTTTCTAGCTCATCACCCTTGAAGCGCGCGACATGGAGGACCGGGCCGAAAATCTCCTCGGGCATCTCCTCGATGCCGGCCACCTCAAGCACCGTAGGGGCGACAAATGTGCCGCCATCTGGTGCCACCAGCTGGTGCACTATGCGATCCTGCCGCGCCGCGACATAGGCGTTGATTTTGTCCCGCGCTGTCGCATCGATGATGGGACCAATGTCATTCGCCAGGTTCCAGGGGTCGCCGAGCGCCAGCTCGTTCATCGCACCGATAAGCATGCTGAGAGTTCGTTCATATGCTTCCTCCTGGACGTAGAGGATGCGCAGCGCGGAGCAGCGCTGGCCTGCCGATTGGAACGCTGAAGCGATGATATCGCGAACCGCCTGCTCGGTCAGTGCGGTTGTGTCGACCACCATGGCATTGAGGCCACCGGTTTCCGCAATCAGTGGAGCGGTTGGCGACAAATTATCGGCCATGGCTCGCTCGATGAAGCGGGCCGTTGGCAGGGACCCGGTGAAGGCAACTCCACCCACGTCCGGGCGGGAGGTCAGTAGCCGGCCCACCTCAGGGCCACCCGGTAGAAGCTGCACTGCGTCAACAGGCACTCCAGCCTCATGCAAAAGCTGCACGGCCCGCCAGGCAATGAGTGGGGTTTGCGGCGCCGGCTTGGCCAGCACGGGATTGCCCGCCACCAAGGCGGCCGCAATCTGGCCGGTAAAGATTGCCAGAGGAAAATTCCACGGCGAAACACAGACAAAAGGACCGCGAGCTGGAGCGTTCAGGCCCTCAGCCTCGTCGGCATAGTAGCGCAGGAAATCCACGGCTTCTCGCAGCTCGGCCACGGCATCGGCCCAGCTTTTGCCTGCCTCACGGCCCAAGAGTGCAAAGAGTTCGGCGGCATTGGCCTCGTAGAGATCTGCCGCGAGCCGCAGCAGGCCGGCGCGCTCCATTGCTGGGCGTTTGGACCAACTGCTAGCCTTGGCTGTCGCCAGCGCCTGTTCGACCTGCGCCGCGCTCGCCTCGGTCACCAGGCCCACCTGATCGGCGGGATTGGCGGGGTTGATGACTGGCCTTGTCTCACCACCGTCTCCGCTCATTGCACCGAGGCATTTGGCCTCCCACTGGTGATACCGGAAGTGGTTGCGAGCCGCTTCCATGCCTTGAAAGGCAATCGGGTCGGTGAGATCCAGCCCCGCGGAATTGCGGCGACTGCCGAATATGGAAGCGGGCTGCGGGATCGCTGGGTTTGCAACAGCATCTTCCAATGCCAGGAGCTTGCCAATGGGGTCCTCTGCTACGGTTTCGGCCGGAATATCGTCATCAGCGATCTGATAGACGAAGGAGCCGTTCGCCCCATTCTCGAGCAGGCGCCTGACGAGGTAAGCCAGCAGATCTTTATGGGCGCCAACCGGCGCATAGATGCGGGTCGTCGTCCCCTCGTGCTTGCGCAGCACATCGTGCAGTTGCTCACCCATGCCGTGCAGACGCTGAAATTCGTAGCTCGTCCGAGAGCAGCCCGCCTGTTCAGCCAGATGCAATACGGCCGCAGCCGTATGGGCATTGTGCGTAGCAAATTGCGGATAGACATGCTCTGCCGCAAACAGTTTCCGGGCTGCAGCGATGTAGCTTACATCGGTGGCCGCCTTGCGGGTATAAACCGGGTATCCCGGCAGGCCGAGGACCTGGGCCCGCTTGATTTCGGCGTCCCAATAGGCGCCCTTGACCAGCCGCACCATGATCTGCCGGTCGAGCCGGGCGGCCATGTCCTCCAGCCAGTCGATCAACGGCAAGACGCGCTTGCCATACGCCTGCACGACCACGCCGAAGCCGTTCCATCCGGCCAGTTCGGGCGTTTGCAACACGGCCTCGATCACGTCGAGCGACAGGTCCAGACGATCAGCCTCCTCGGCATCCATGTTGAAGCCCATATTGGCCCTGGCAGCAACGAGGGCCAACCTGCGGGTCACGTCGACCAGTTCGGTCATGACACGGTCGCGCTGGGCAAATTCGTACCGCGGATGCAAGGCGCTGAGCTTGACCGAAATCCCGGGATTGTCTCGGACCGAGCCATGAATGCACTGTGGTGCAAGGGCATTGATCGCCTTGAGGTAGGCATCGAAGTATCGGCCCGCATCGTCCGCTGTGCGCGCCGCTTCCCCCAGCATGTCATAGGAATACCGATAGCCCAATGACTCCGGCTTGCGGGCGTGAGCAATGGCTTCACCGATCGTTCTGCCGAACACGAACTGACTGCCCATCAGTCGCATGGCATGGCCCACCGCCGTTCGGATGACCGGTTCGCCCAGACGCGCCACAGCCCGGTGCAGAGCAGACTTTGGGGCAATCTCGGGGTCACCGAGCACCTCCGCCGTCAGGTTCAGAGCCCAGGAGGAAAAGTTCACCAAGGGGCTGTCCGAGTGACCGAAATGGCGCGCCCAATCCGCCCCGCCCACCTTGTCATGGATCAGGGCATCAATGGTTTCGCTGTCAGGAACCCGCAAGAGCGCCTCAGCCAGTGACATCAGCGCCAGCCCTTCTTCGCTGTCGAGGCCGTATTCGGCCAGGAAGCTCTCCATCAGTCCGGGCCTGGCGCCGCGTCGAACCGCCTGAACCAGGTCGGCGGCGCGCCGTGAAATCCGGTCGCGTTCGGCCTCATCCAGTCCGGCCTCAGCGATCAATTCGTGGACGAGCTTGGCTTCGTCGGCATGGAGCTGGGAGCGAAGGATTTGACGGGGAGAGTGTTCTGGCATTCGCGTTCAATCCTGATGGGTTGACATATGATGCCAGAAGGACTTCAGCCGTTTCGCCTAATCTGCTATCGAAAGACAGCCGATTGGAACAGTTGGATGCGCGAATGACAAGCAAAGCACTATGATCACCTCGGTCAACAGTCCATTGGACCAGATAGATCGTCGCATTGTGGAGGAATTGTCTCGCGATGGCCGGATCAGCGTCGCGGAGCTTAGTCGTAGGGTCAATCTGTCGAAAACCCCTTGTCAGGCACGCATTCGACGCCTGGAGAAGGATGGATTCATCCTTGGCTACCGCGCCGTAATCGATCCTACACGCCTGGGCCTGCCGCATGTGGCCTTTGTCGAGGTTCGCCTCAGCGATACGAGAAAGGCGGCGCTGGAGGCATTTAACAAGGCGGTTCGGGCGCTTCCGGAGGTTGAGCAGGCGCATATGATCGCCTCAAGCTTTGACTATCTGCTGAAGGTTCGGACCAAGGATATCGCTGCCTATCGGGAAGTTCTGGGAGAGAAAATCTCAGCCCTTCCGCACGTAGCGCATACGTCGACCCATGTCTCGATGGAGGCAGTCAAGGATGATGCGGAGTGGGCGCCAATAATCAAGGCACGACCTGGCAGAACGGTGACACAATGAAGACGATTTTAGTTGTCGGAATCGGCACCGGAAGTGCTGAACACATGACGATTGCGGCGATCGAGGCATTGAACCGCGCCGATGTGCTCTTCATTCCCGAAAAAGGGGCCGGAAAATCGGACTTGGCGGACATTCGGCGGGGTATTGTCACGCGCTTTGTGCGTGGGGCTGAGCCGCGCCAGATCGGCTATGCGGTGCCCCGCCGGGAGGTCCAGGACCCCCAATATGAACGAAACGTCGCGGACTGGCATCAATCGCTGGCCGACATCTACGCGGTGTTGATTTCCGATGTTCCGGACAACGGCACCGGCGCCTTCCTGGTCTGGGGTGATCCGGGCCTCTACGATTCCACACTGCGCATACTCGAGCGGGTGGAGGAGCCCATCCGGGTCGAGGTTATTCCCGGCATAACCGCCATCCAGGCCCTGACCGCCGCGCATGGCATTGCGCTCAACCGCATCGGCGAACCGGTCCTGATCACCCCGGCCCGCAAGCTGGGGCCAGTAGAGACCGATACGATTGTGATGCTGGACGGCCAGATGGCGTTCCGTGATGCCGATCCCGACCTCGAGATCTTCTGGGGCGCTTACTTGGGTACACCGGATGAAATCCTGGTCGCGGGCCGTCTTGGCGATGTGGCCGACAGAATTGTCAACATGCGCACCATTGCACGGCAACGCCATGGCTGGATCATGGATACCTATCTTCTGCGCAAGCCAGAGTAGTGCTCGCCACAGCTGCCTGATACTGATGGAGTATGAGTTCAGGACCGAACAGCATCCCTGCCGCCTTGCTCGCCGGAACTGCCGACGGACCGGCCCGGCGCGGCGCCTGCCCCACGCTGCATGTACCCATGCAGACTGGGGACGGATTGCTGGCGCGCCTCCGCATTGTCGGTGGACGGCTCACCCAGGCAGAGCTTTCGACCCTGGCAATGCTGGCCGAGCGCCATGGCAACGGTCTGCTCGAGATCACAGCGCGCGGCAATCTCCAGGTGCGGGGCCTGCGTCCCGAAAGCGCACCCATATTTGCCCGGACCGTCAGCGCGCAGATACCGATCGAGGGTGGGCTTAATATCGACCTGTCGCCTCTGGCCGGCGACGACCCAACCGAGCTTGCCGATCCGCGCCCATTGGCCGATGCGATCCGCAAGGGCGCCGAGAAACTGGCGGGGCGTCTGGCCCCCAAGGTCAGCGTCGTGATCGATGGCAGCGGACAGGTTTGCTTGGCAGCTCTCAAGGCCGATATTCGCCTTGTGGCGCTGCCCACCGGTGGCTGGACAATCACGCTGGGCGGCAGCAAGCCACAGCGGGTTGATGCAGAGGGCGCGACTGCTACCGCACTTGCCGTGCTGGGCGCGCTGGCTGCAATCGGGCCGGAAGCTCGGGCCACTGATCTGTTCCCCTATGCTGGCGGTTCCGAGTTGTTCGCCAAGCCCTGGCGATCCTCGTTCAATCTCGCGCAGGGAAAAGCAAGAGCGATCGCCCTGCCCTTCGGCTCCGCCCGGAGCAGCGAGATCATGGCGCTCTGCGAAGCGGCGAAGGCCGCCGAAGTCCAGAACCTGCGCCTCGCGCCAGATCACACCCTGCTGCTCGACAATGCGCCGGACGATTTGATCGTCAAGGCAGAGGCTCTTGGTTTCATCACAGCGTCCGAGGACGCCCGCTGGCGGATCAGCGCCTGCATCGGGTCGGCGGGATGCGCCTCGGGCCATATCCCGGCGCGAGAAATGGCGGCAGCGCTTGCGCGAGAGCTGCCCTCTGGGAAGCACCTGCACGTGTCCGGTTGTTCCAAGGGGTGCGCTCATCCGCGCCCGGCCGACCTTACCCTTGTCGGACGACCCGATGGGATTGGTCTTGTCATCAATGGCCGCGCGGGCGATACGCCTCGTCAGGTTTTGGATGCCGATGCGGTTCTCGCAGGCGGCATCCCTTTTCAGGATGGGCAATGACCCGATATGACTACATCAAGGACGGCGAGACCATCTACCGCCAGTCCTTTGCCACCATTCGCGCCGAGGCTGATCTGAGTGCCTTTGCCGATGACGAGGCCGAGCTCGCGGTGCGCATGATTCATGCCGCCGGCATGGTTGAAGCCGCCCAGCATTTTGTCTTTGGACCCGGCTTTGTCTCTGCCGCGCGTGTGGCCCTCAATGCCGGCGCACCCATACTGTGCGACGCCGAGATGGTGGCACGCGGGGTCACGGCAGCGCGCCTGCCCGCGGACAATGCCGTTATCTGCACCTTGCGTGATCCGCGCGTTCCGGCCCTAGCCACCAGCATTGGCAATACGCGCTCCGCCGCTGCCTTGCATCTCTGGGACGATCATCTGGAAGGGGCCGTTGTCGCCATCGGCAATGCACCCACGGCGCTGTTCCATTTGCTGGAAATGTTGCGCGACGGTGCGCCGAGGCCGGCAGCCATCCTTGGCATGCCGGTGGGATTTGTCGGCGCGGCCGAATCCAAGGAGGCCCTGGCCGAAAACTCCTATGGCGTGCCCTTCGCCATCGTGCGCGGGAGGTTGGGCGGCAGCGCCATTACCGCGGCATGCCTTAACGCATTGGCGAGGCACGGGCTGTGAGTGGCAAGCTATTTGGCGTCGGGACCGGTCCGGGCGATCCGGAATTGCTGACCCTCAAGGCAGTCCGCGCCATCGCCGCTGCCGATGTCGTGGCCTATTTCGCCAAGCGCGGCAATGCCAGCAATGCCCGCGCCATTGCGTCGGTGCATTTTCGTCCAGACCAGATCGAAGAGGCGCTGGACTATCCGGTGACGACCGAGATCGACCGCCGGGAAAACGGCTACAAGACGCAGATAGCAGCCTTCTATAGCGAGGCTGCCAAGCGCCTTTCGGCCCATCTCGATGCCGGACGCAATGTTGCCGTGCTCAGCGAGGGGGATCCGCTCTTTTACGGCAGCTATATGCACCTGCATCTGCGCCTGGCGCCGAGCTATGACACGGAGGTTATTCCCGGCATCACGGCCATGTCGGGCTGCTGGTCCGAAGCAGGCTTACCGCTGGTGCAGGGCGACGATATCTTGACCATATTGCCCGGCACACTGTATCGGGACGAATTGGCGCGGCGGCTGGGCAATACACATGGCGCTGTGATCATGAAGCTGGGGCGCAACCTTCCCAAGGTGCGTGCTGCGCTCGCCGATGCGGGCCGGCTCGATCAGGCAGTCTATGTGGAGCGAGGCACAACCGTCGGCGGGTTTTCTGTTGCCCTTGCGGACAAGACGGACGACGAGGCGCCGTACTTCTCCCTGGTGCTGGTGCCCGGCTGGGAAAGCCGTCCATGACCGGCAAACTGGTCATTGTCGGGACGGGACCGGGCAATCCGGACCAGATGACGCCGCAGGCCCTTGCAGCGATCGGGGCGGGCGAGCAGTTCTTCGGTTACGGGCCCTATCTGGACCGGCTCGAACTGCGACCCGACCAGACCCGTGTGGCCTCCGACAATCGCCAGGAGATCGACCGTGCGCGCGCCGCACTCGACGCCGCCTCCAAAGGTTCTTCGGTCTGCGTGGTGTCAGGCGGCGATCCAGGTGTGTTCGCCATGGCGGCCGCCATTTGCGAAGCGATGGAAACAGGCCCTGAAACCTGGCGCCGGCTCGACATCACGGTGCTGCCCGGCGTTACGGCCATGCTGGCGGTTGCCGCACGCGCCGGCGCGCCGCTGGGGCACGATTTCTGCGCGATTTCGCTGTCGGACAACCTCAAGCCATGGGAGTTGATCGAGCGACGGCTGCGCGCGGTCGCCCAAGCGGGTCTCGTCATCGCGCTCTATAACCCCATTTCCCGGGCGCGGCCCTGGCAGTTGGCCACAGCGTTCAAGATCCTGCGCGAGGTGCTGCCGGTCAGTACGCCGGTGATCTTCGGTCGCGCCGTGGGGCGTCCCGACGAACGCTTTGCGGTGGTTTCCCTTGGTGAGGCGGATGGGCAGCCCGCGGACATGGCCACCTGCGTCATCATCGGTTCGGCCGAAACGCGGATCATCGCGCGACCGGGTCTGGACCCGCTCGTCTATTCGCCCAGGGGCGTTGAGATATGACCGACCGGTGGCTCTCCATCATCGGTATCGGTGAAGACGGGCTCGACGGTCTGTCTTTGACAGCGCGGGCAGCCATCGCCGAGGCGGAGATCGTCTTTGGCGGAGATCGGCACCTGGCTTTGGTCGCGCCAATTGTCTCCGGCGAAACACATGCCTGGCAGACACCGTTCTCAGCCTCTATTGATGCCGTGCTGGCAGCGAGAGGACGCAAAGTCTGCGTGCTGGCTTCCGGAGATCCATTTTACTTCGGGGTTGGCGCGACGCTCAGCCGGCAAGTCGACCCGGCACAGATGCAGGTCATTCCGCAGCCCTCCGCTTTCAGCCTCGCTGCCGGTCGCCTGGGCTGGCCGATCCAGGAGGTGGCCTGCATCTCGCTGCATGGCAGGCCGATTGACCTGATCCGCCCACATCTGCACCCGGCGGCGCGTATCTTGGCGTTGACCTCGGACGAACATGGGCCCGGAGCGCTGGCTGCGCTGCTGGTGGAGGCAGGCTTTGGCCGCTCGATCATAACGGTGCTGGAGGCTTTGGGAGGACCGTCCGAGTCCGTACGGTCGCAAATGGCCGATGGCTTCATGCTCACCGGAGTCAATCCACTCAATATCTGCGCCATTACAGTCGCACCGCTGCCGGGCGCGCGCATATTGGCGCTGACGCCGGGGCACGACGACGCGCTCTATGAGCATGACGGGCAGATTACCAAGCGCGATATTCGGGCCATGACACTGGCCGCGCTCGCACCGCGCCGGCACGAGGTCCTCTGGGATATCGGTGCAGGCTCGGGCTCGATCGGCATAGAGTGGATGCTCGCCGATACCAGCCTGCATGCCGTCGCGATAGAAAGCGATCCGGAACGCGCTGCCCGCATCGCGCGCAATGCGCGCAAATTCGGCGTGCCGGAATTGCGGGTCGTCAATGGACTGGCGCCGCTTGCTATGGCCGGACTGGCACCGCCGCACGCCATTTTTGTCGGTGGCGGCGGCACCAGTCCGGGGGTGATGCAGGCGGCAATCGGGGCCCTGCGGCCCGCCGGTCGCCTGGTCGCCAACGCGGTGACTTTGGAGATGGAGCAGGTGCTGCTTGCCTTGCATGCCCAGCATGGTGGCGAACTGGTGCGGCTCTCGGTGGCCCATGCGGCGCCCCTGGGCGGTGTCACCGGGTGGCGTCCGGCCATGCCGATCACCCAATGGCGCTGGAGCAAGCCATGACGGTGCATTTCATCGGCGCTGGCCCGGGTGCGGCGGACCTGATTACGGTGCGCGGGCGCGACCTGCTCGCGCGCTGCCCGGTCTGCCTTTATGCCGGGTCCATCGTGCCAAGGGAAATGCTCGACTGGTGTGGGCCCGATACGCGGCTGGTCGATACCGCTCCGATGTCGCTCGACGAGATCGAGGCCGAATATATTCGCGCCCGTGACGCTAATGAGGACGTAGCCCGGCTGCATTCGGGCGACCTATCCATCTGGAGTGCGGTGGCCGAGCAAATGCGGCGGCTCGACCGGCTGGGCATTGCCTATACGCTGACGCCCGGTGTTCCGGCCTTTTCGGCAGCGGCGGCGGCGCTGGGCCGTGAATTGACCATACCGGCGGTCAACCAATCTGTCGTCCTCACTCGCATCGGGGGCCGGGCGTCCCCCATGCCCGAGGGCGAAGCGCTTGCCGCATTCGGCGCCACCGGAGCGACCCTCGCAATTCATCTGGCCATCCATTCGCTCGCGCGCGTGGTTGCCGAGTTGACCCCGCTCTATGGGGCGGATTGCCCGGTGGCCATCGTCGCTCATGCCAGCTGGCCAGAAGAGACAATCATCCGGGGCACGCTGGGCACCATCGAGCGGGCATTCGACCCGGCGATTGAACGCACAGCGATCATCTTTGTTGGCAAGGGGTTGGGCGCACAAGACTTTCGCGAAAGCGCGCTTTACGATCCCGATTACCAGCGCCGCTTTCGCGGGCGCGACGGACTTTAGGAGGCAGTACCAATGGCAAATCTCACCCTTCCCGAACTCAACGGCAAGGCCGTGCTCATTACGGGCGCCTCCACAGGCATTGGCGCCGCTCTGGCCAAGGCCTTTGGCGCGCAAGGCGCCATGGTCGGCGTGCACTATAATTCGAGCGAGGATGCGGCCAGAGCCGTGGCCGAGTCGGTCGAGGCCGCGGGCGGCAAGGCGCATCTGGTGCGCGCGGACGCTTCGAAGTCCGGGGCCATTGCAGGGGCGGTAGAGGAAACGGCGGACGCGTTTGGCAGGCTGGACGGGTTGATCAACAATGCCGGGGGCATGGTGGCGCGCCTGCCCTATGCCGAGATGACGGACGAGCACTATGACGCGGTGATGGACCTCAATGGCCGGTCCGTGCTCGCTGCAACGCGGGCCGCCTTGCCGCATATGAAGACAGCGGGTGGCGGCTTTGTCATCAACACCACCTCCATCGCCGCCCGCAACGGGGCCAGCGGTGGCGCAGGTCTTTATGGCTCGTCCAAGGCCTTTATCGCCAATGTCACACGAGGCATGGCCAAGGAGTTCATTCCCTTCGGCATTCGCGTCAACGCGGTGGCGCCGGGCGTGATCGAAACGCCGTTCCATGAGCGCTATTCGACCGAAGCCCAGCTCAAGGCGCAGCTGGCGACCGTGCCGCAGGGGCGGCTGGGCGTCGCCGAGGATTGTGTCGGCGCCTATCTGTTCCTCGCGTGCCAGAGCCTCTCCGGCTACATCATCGGCCAGACCATCGAGGTCAATGGCGGCATGCTGATGCCGTGATGCCGTCAGGCATCAGGCCTTGGGATTCTTCGGCGGCACCTGCTTGAGATGGTCGAGCAGATAGGCATGTGTCGCCGCATTGGCGACGATGAGGCAGCCGGTGCGCTCGAAGATTTCGGCCCCCCTGCCCCACCAGTCGGTCACGACGCCGCCGGCTTCCTCCACGAGCAAGATGCCGGCGGCCGTATCGACAAAGCCGGTTTCCTCGAAATAACCAGTCAGCCGCCCGCAGGCGACCCAGGCGCAGCTATTGGCGGCACTGCCCACGATCCGCACGGCCCCGATGGGAGCACGAATGGCGTCGAGCCGGGCATAGGCGCCCGGATGAAGCGACAGATTCGGTGTGGGCAGACCCGTGCCAACGCACATCATGGCGACATCGGTTGAACGGCTGACCTGCAGCCGCTCGCCATTGAGAAAGGCTCCGCCACCCTTGCGGGCAGTGAACATCTCGTCGGCGACGGGATCATAGACGAGGCCGCACAGGGTCTGGTTGCCGCGCCGCAGGGCGATGGTGATGGTATAGTGCTGGCCATTGAGGAAATTCGTGGTGCCGTCGATTGGATCGACCAGCCAGCGATGCTCAGGGTCAGAGCCATCCACCGGGGCGAATTCCTCTCCGGTCAGGCTCCAGGTCGGATCGATCGCCAGAAGGCGCTTGCGGATCAGCTGTTCTGATTCGCGGTCGGCGTCAGACACGAAGTCGCCCGGCCCCTTGACCCCGATTTCAAGCTCCCGGAAGCGCTTGAAATGGGCCTGAGTCAACGTGCCCGCCTCGCGGGCAGCGTCAATCATCGTTTCAAGTATGCTGTCGTAATCAATTCTCATGCTGCAAGGGCCGCGTGCAGCCCCTCCGGATCGTCGGTGGTTATCTGGTCAACCTTGAGCGCCAGCAGGCGCTCGACCTGTTCGAGGCTGGCCGGAGTGACCTGGCGAATGGTCCAGGCGTCGATCGTCTTGCCGGCCGTGTGGATAGGCGTGACGATGTCGAAACCGGCATCCTGGGCGGCAAGCACCAGTTCAAACGCCAGATAAATCATGTCCGCCTGCGGCGCCGCGATCAGGGCTTCGCCGATGAAGGCAGCAAAGTCGCCCGTGGCCTGGAGCCGAGCCAGGGACGCGCCATAGCAGGGGTCATATCCGGTTCTGAGCGCCGGAACGGCTGCCGATAGCGCCCTTATGGCCCCAATGTCGCCGCCCGAGAGGATAAAGGCATCCGCTACCGGTCCGACGCTGGCGGCGAAATTGGCGATGGTCCGGTCGTCCAGCGCCGCGATCTCTTCCTTGAAGTCGAGCTGGAGCAGTGCCCCCTCTTGCGGCGGTTGCTCGGCCAGTAGGGCGCAGAGGTCTTCGAGCAGCATCACCCGGTCGGGCAGGACGGCACCGGTATTGTCACGCAGATGCAGGCCACGCAGGACGTTGGCTGCAGTGTCGCGCACCAGCCCGGTGCCCGTGGTCTCCTTGTCCAACTCGAAATTGTGCAGCACAGCGCAGCCATGATCGGCATGGATGACCAAATCGACTTCGACGCTTGCGCCCAGCCGCATGCCCTCGAGAATACGCGCGCCGGTAAACACCGGGTCGGTCGCCTTGCGGCGGGCGCGATGCCATTTGAGCCAGGTCCGGTGACCGTCCCGATCGATATGGAGCGGATGGGCCATCTCAGCTCCGATAGACGCGTGCGTTGTCGCGATAGGCCGCCATGGCCTGTGGCTTGAGGTCGACCTTCTGCCCGGCGCTGAACAAATCGGGATGTGCGACCATCGACTTGAGACGGGTGCCATCGGCAAGATCGAGGTCGACCAAGCCATGGGTGCCGTAGTCGGTCACCCGGTGCACCTGAGCAACACCTGCATCAGACGCCTCAAGATCCAGCGCTTCGGGCCGAACGGCCAGGGTGGCCGGGCCGTCGGGAATGGGGATCTCCAGTCCGAAATCGGCCCGGGTGAAGCGGCCCTTGGACACCTCACCCTCGATGAGGTTCATGGTCCCGATAAAGCCGGCGACAAAGGGAGTCTGGGGTTCGCGATAGACCACGTCCGGGCGGTCGATCTGCTCGGTCCGGCCGTCGCGCATGACGACGATGCGGTCGGCCATGGCCAGCGCCTCGTCCTGGCCGTGGGTAACGAACAGGGTGGTGATCTTGAGGCGCTGCTGAATATCCCGCACCTCTTCGCGCAGGCGTTCGCGCAAATGCTGGTCTAGGCTGGCGAAGGGTTCATCGAGCAGAAGGATCTTGGGCTCCAGCACCAGCGAACGGGCCAGGGCCACGCGCTGCTGCTGCCCACCCGAAAGCTGGTTCACGCCGCGCGTGCCATAGCCGGCCAGGCCAACCAGTTCGAGAACATCTTCGACCTTTTCTCTGATCTGGTCCTGCGGCAACCCGCGCAGCTTCAGGCCGAAAGCCAGGTTCTTGAACACGTTCATGTGGGTCCAGAGCGCATGGCTCTGGAACACCATGCCGGTGGGGCGGCGCTCAGGTGGAAGATGGGTGATATCCTCGCCATCGATAGTCATCTGGCCCGAAGTGGGCCGTTCAAAGCCGCCCACCATGCGCAGCAGGGTGGACTTGCCCGAACCGGAAGGGCCGAGCAGGCAGACCAGCTCGCCGTCGGCCACTTCGAGCGAAAAATTGTCAACCGCGACGGTCGGGCCGGCGAAGATCTTGGAGACGTCGGTAATTTTCAGAACGGACATACTTGTTTCCCTAGCCGCCAAAACCGCGGGCGAAGGCGCCGCCACCGATGACACGGCGCGCGAACATGAGAGCGATGAAGGACGGCACCCACAGCATCACCGAAAGCACGGCGCCATACTGGATGACCATCTGGTTGTTGATGAAGGAGATCATCAGCACCGGCATGGTGCGAATGCCCGGCGCCCCGATCAGCCAGGCGCCTTCGGTCTCGTAAAAAGTACCGACAAAGCTGAGCAGAACGGCTGCGGCAATGGTCGGGCCGGCCTGCGGCAGGGTGATCGACCAGAACACCCGGAAGGGTCCAGCCCCCACATCCCGCGCCGCTTCTTCCATGCGCCGGTCCACCGACTGGAAGGCCGCGACCGGAATCCAGATCATGAAGAGCAGCGTGCCCACGAGCTGGATCAGCACCACGCCCCAGAAGGTGCCGATCAGATTGAGTTGCAGGAAGATCGCGGCAATGGCGATCAGGAGGCCGAACTTGGGGAAGGCATGCCCGGCCAGGAAGGAGAAGAACAGCACATTGCGGCCGGGAAAGCTGAGGCGCGCAAAGGCATAGGCGGCCGGCAGGCAAATGGCCGCCGAAAGCACAGTGACGACAGTGGACAATTGCAGGCTGAGGGTCAGCGCCGCCCAGACGTCGGCCCGTGTCAGGGTCTGGTTCCAGAACCGCAGGCCGAATTGCTGCGGGATGACATTGGGATAGCGCCAGACCTCGGTGAAGGCCCAGACACCGACCACCAGCAGCGGCACGATTACCGCCGCAGAGAGCAACACGGCAAAGACAATGCCGGTCCAGTCGGTCGGGATCCGCACCAGGGGCGGACGCCGGGTCGCAATGGTGGCGGGAGCAAGCCGTTCCATCTCACTTCCCCTGATTGCGTGCGACCGAGCGCACATAGAACAGCCCGAAGGCAATACAGAAGCAGAAGGTGATGACCGCCTGCGTGATCGCATTGAGCGGGTCATTCACCTCGCGGAAGGTGCGGTTCATGAACGGACCCATCATTTCGGGCGAAGCCGGCCCCAGCAGGTAGGGCAGCGTGAAGGACGAGAAGATGCCCAGCACGGCAAAGGAAATGGCCACCAGTACCGAATTGGAGATGCGCGGCAAAATGATGTGCCAGAACACCTGCAGGCGGTTGGCACCGACATCGCGCGCGGCCTCGATCGCCTGGTTAGCGACATTACCCAGGCCCGAGAGCAGGATCAGCACCGTGAGCGGGATATTGTCCCAGACGAGCCCGATCACTGGCCCCCAAGGGGTGAGATAGGGCGTGCGGATCTTGGGCAGGCCAACCGAATTGAGCAGGATATCGACCATGCCATTGGGGCCCAGCACCCGGATGAAGGCATAGGCCAGGATGATCGAGGGCACGAACATGGGAAAGATCGCCATGGCCTGCACGTAGGCGGGCAACTTGCCGTGCGAAAAGCGCAGATAAAGCGAAATAGGCAGACAGATCGCCAGCAGCAGGATGGCGCAGACCAGCGTCGTCCACAGGGTGATCGTCAGATTGTTGATCGAGTACTGGTCGGAAAAGAAAAAGACATAGCTGTCGGGATTGAAACCCAGGACGCCGGTTTCATCGGGGCGCCATAGGGTACGCACAATGGCATTGATGATCGGCCAGATCACCAGCCAGCCAACCAGGAAAACAGGGATCGCGACGAGCAGGAGGCCGGTGGGCCTCCTGCTGTCATTGCTGTCGATAAGCGGCCGTGGTGCCGCCGGAGCCGCGTCGGTCACGAGTTGCGGTCGACGTTTGGAGCAACGTTGCGGTACCAGCCATCATTGATCGGGCCCGCCCAGTCGCCGCCCGGG
>Ga0208794_1000500_pt1 | contig 24853 bp, 31 predicted proteins | sample 32_taG_FD_184106 | JGI IMG/M metagenome (GOLD analysis project Ga0208794, IMG submission 184106) | Marine viral communities from the Gulf of Mexico - 32_GoM_OMZ_CsCl metaG (SPAdes) (version 2) | ecosystem: Environmental > Aquatic > Marine > Oceanic | place: Atlantic Ocean: Gulf of Mexico... | reverse complement strand
TGTACCAATCCGTTAGCGACAACAAATCATTTTGTCAATCGCTTTTTTAAATTGGTATCTTAAACTTCCTCTAGGTACACCAAAAGTACCAAAGCACCTATCAGTAACTCCCATAATATCATTTAAACATTCGTGTATATTTAACTTTTTGTAGTCGCTAACATCACCTATACCCAATAATTTTAACTTAGTTTGGTGATAACTTTCAAGTAATTCAATTAAGCTTTCTTGCTCGCCGTTCTCAAAACCAATTAGTAAATCAGTCTTATCTATTGCTACAATATTTCTATTTTGCAAAAATTCCGTAGGTGTCATATGTGTGTTTTTAAATCGTTAAAATTAATATGTATAGCCTTGCTCATTAGCCACAATTAAAAGCTTCAATAAATTTATCAATCTCTTTATCTTTTAGCTTCTTTAAATCAATTTCTTTTTCTTTTGATTCAATAGCTTGAAAAGCCTTTAACAGTTCACGTTGTTGGCTAACATCACCTATACCCAATAATTTTAACTTAGCTTGGTGGTATTCTTCCATTATTCTCATAGCTTGTTTTGCTGTCATTGGGTCAATCTTATTTAGAAGGTTATAGTTTTCTAAATTTTCATCGTAGTATTTTTCTGCTGTTATATCCATTGTTTTCGTTTTTAATTCGTTAAAATTTCTGTGCATAGCTGCGGTACGTTGTGGCGCATTAGAATAACAACCCTTTAAATTCATCTTTAGATTCAACAAATTTTTTGAATCCTTCTTTTAGGATAAACCCTTTACCTTTGCTTTCTAGCTCTAAAGCTACTTTCTCCCATGTTTTATTAACTCTTTTAAACTGAGCTTGATAAACAGTTTTAGGACTTTTTTCGTTTACGGAATTACTTATACTGTCAAAACAAGCATTAATCATTTTTCTACAGCAAACAATTGTATTGTCATTAGTGCCATCAAAATCTTTTGCTATTTCTAATAATTTATCTTCTAAAAACATAATATTAAACGCACCACAACATTAAATAAAAATAATGCTGTAGTGACTTTTTAAAGGTTAATTAATATTTTTATTATCTGGACGTTGTGTGTAATGCTACTTCTTGAAATGCCCTATTTTTATAAGGCATAATGCGGTTATTAAGCCAGCCAAGGCAAATAACGACAATGCTAAAATTATTTCTTGTATTGTCATTTTAGTTTTACTAATATGGTTTCGGAACTTTTTTTAATTGCATTAGTAATGGTGATCATTTCCCCCGTAGCTGGATGAACGGCAGAAAATAAAGCCCCCTCTTTTAGCTTTTTAGCTTTATCTTTTAATGATTTTATAAATTCTAATGTCTCTTCAATATCTTCTTCAAATTCTTTTTCAACTTGTTTTATTGCGCTGCAATACTCGTACTTAGTAGTGCTTCTTTTCGAGATTTCGACGCCTTTTATGACCGGTCTTTTTTCGTATTTGTCTAGCTCGTTTAACGCCTCTTTCTTGAATAGATTATCTTTTTTCACTATTTTAAGAACTTCCTCAAGAAATTTTGCCTGTATTTGAAGGTCTAGTGCTGAATTATACCCGTCTTCCACAGAAGAGATTATTTCAGCAGCAATTTCTTTAATTGCTGCCTTTGTTATTTCGGTAGGTGTTTTTATTATTTGATTCATACAGAATATTTTTGTTTAAACGTTTGATAATGGCTATCAAATTCTATTATTTTATTCCAGCCTTTAAACCATTTATTTACGTTTTCTAAGCTAATTTTATTAGAGTTATGCAAGAAAACCAACAAATCGTAGAGGTCTTTTTCGAATGGTAAGTTTCGGGACAAATTAGGCTTAAATAACTCTTCTTTTTTAGGCGGAGTTTCAATGTCTTCACTATGCACCTTATCTTTATCTAGCCCAGTCGGTATAATAAATGTTGATAGGTACATATACTTTAAGGCGTAAGTTAAGGCTTTACCATCGGCTTTGTCTGCGGAGTCTATCCCGTAACCAAAAAAAGGAACTTCCATAGTACTATTGTCTTCTGTGTCAATAAACACATAAACACCATTTATAGAGCATTTAATTTGTTGCTTAGACTTCGTTCCGAACTTATTCGATTCTTCCCATCTTTCAGACTGATAAGAGCTTTCCAATGTCTTTACATGCCCTACTACACCGTTATTAAGCATAGCATCACGAACTAATATTTTTACCTGTTCGTCTGATACCGCTTTGTATTCAAAATTACCGTCTCCTACTTTAGTATCTTTGAATATATACGAACAGGTTTTACTTATTTCTAAAATCTTTTGATAAATCATTTTTTTCAATTTTGTTAAAAGTTTTATCGTGCCTACTTGGCAGGCCAAACAAAAAGTTTGCATCTACACCAAAAAGATCACATATTTTTAAAATTTGAACAGGCATTAACCTATTCGTTTTTCCTGATTTCAAATTTGAAATCATGACTCTCTGAGTTTCACTGTTGGAGCCAGGATATAATAATTGGCCCAGCTCCTTCCATGTGACTATTTTTTTTTGCCTTTTCTTTTTCTGCCTGAAATCAAAAAGCAATTTTGCTTTTTCTAATTGAATTTTATTCACAACACCTCATTGTTTATTCTGTGCATTTTCAACTTTACTTCTTCTTTTTTACGGAAATAATCACCGCACTCACTCACACAAAAGGGGATAATTATTAGCATTACAAGCCAAGGCAATATTTTTTTATGTTTAATCATAATAGGAGAGTTTTAATATATAGAAAGTTTAATTATTTCGTAATCCATTAGCCAATCTGGATGATTTGTAATATCCATTAAATTACATATCCAATCTAACGCCTCGTCGTAACATAAAAACGATATAATGTCAGCGTTGTGATGTTTTTTTTCTTTTCTGAGGTAAGAATAAGGAAGTTCTATTAAATCACCTTCTAGGCTATCCAGAACTTTAATAGAGGTCATTTCCTCAGTTAATAAACTAACGCAAAAACTTCCGTCTGTTTTCGCTACAACATAATAGTATTCTTTTTCTTCTTCTTCTGAAAAGATTGGAGAGTCTGACCTATTGTAAAGATCAAAAATAGCGTCATTGAACATTTTTATTTTGTTTGTGTTTTACAATTATCTTGATGTAAAGATGTAAAATATATTTACAATATCAAAATATTTTTGTAAAATATTTTTAACAAAAAAAGCAACCAGTATTACCAGTTGCCTTTTTGATTCTAAGATAAATGTAAATATTAAGGAGATGTTTTTTTTCTGGTTGCATCAATCAGAAAAGGAATTGAGAAACTAAACAACAAACAGCATGCTGAAATAAATAAAAACTCCATGATAAATATATGTTAATATGAATAAATAAGATGCTTTTTTATTTCTCTAAACGTTGAATGTTGTCTTTTAAATCTCTTATTCTTTCCTCATATATCGCTTTCACGCTTGTTGCTTGAGCTTCGTATATGTCTTTTATGTCTTTTATTTTGTTATCGTAAAACACCATTAACTTGTATATGATAAAAACCAATATACCGTTCGTGACTCCATTGTTGAACGCTTTTTCAATCATAGCGTACAACGCATCATTTGTATTGAGCTGGTTTATACTTAATATAATACCAAATGAAGCGCTATATAGCTTACCAAACAAATTCATTCATTTTCTATTATTAAATCTTTAATTTCTTCTACCTCTTCTCTTCTTACGCGTTTGGCTCTAAGTAAACGGTGTATTTCCTCGTAATTGTAATAAGCCGTATAAACGGTAACCGTCACACAAATTGCGTATATTATTTTTTTACTTAATTGACTCATTAGGTGACGTTAGTTTTGATTATGTTTTTCTGTCTGTCAGAGAAATTAATTACAAAATTAACATTTCCTAAATCATCATAAGAAGGATCATCGAAAGAATCTACTACAACAGGAAATTTTTCGTATTTTCTTTCCTGTAAAAGATCATACGATGTGATAAGTATTTCGTTTGCCAGCATGTCTTTAGTTGTTATACGTTCGAATATACTTTCTGATACATATCTACCATTTAACTTATATTCTCTGTTTATGGTGTCTCTATTTTGAACCTCCCGATAAGACGAATCTTGATATATGTCTCTTTCTATACTAGGGCTCATTTGTCCAAATTGACCTTCTATCCTTATAGAAGACCGCCATCCGCCCTCAACTAAGTTGTTAAAATCAAAATCAATATTATCTATTCTTCCACTTTGAAAAGTTTCTATTTTTACGGTATTGTTTGCTGAAATTTCATCAAAAGTATTCAGTCTAAAATAACGACTTAGGAATATAGATTCTTGCCCAAGTATAACAGTTGTGATCCTTACCTGATACCTACCGCCTGAAAAGTTTTGAAATATCTTAGTCCAATCAGCTTGCCAACCTACATACAGAGGTTGAGCAGTGAACCCGTCGTAATAATCACCATAAGTATTATCTGTTATCTCCGCTAAAACAACATTTTCTTTGAGTAATTCTATTGTAACCGAATCACCAGAAGATATTTTTCTAAATAAGAAATCGCTAAAGTCGTTAGTGATACCCGTCCCCTCTTCGTCTGCAAAAACCTTTTCCTCAAAATCACACCTGAAATCACAAGGACAAAACAAAGCATCTTCTGAAGCGACAAATTGCAAAGGAGGTCGAACAGGTAGCGTGTCAAACTTAACCACTATCCCTGAGAATTGAATAGGAGCCAATTGTATCTCAACTATTAATGTTCTTCCATTAAATGAAAAATTAAATGGCTGAGTTGGTACAATATGGGTTAGACTTTCCCCTAATGTAACATCTATACTAGTGATATTATCAGATACGAAAAAATCGTGCTGTGTTCCTTCGGGACTTTCAAAAGTCTTACCTCCGAAAAAAGCCTCAGCAGAAACCGGCACAGGGTCGCCCGTGTCTAAATCAACAGGAAGTACAATAAAAGTACCGTCGAAATCTCTTGAAAAACTATATAATTCGTTTATTGTAGCCATATCAAATTAGTACAAAATTTTCTTGTATTTCCGCAACATCTATGATATTGTGATCTTCCACGTTGTCCCAATCAAAAACTTTATCTATCTGCCAGTTGCTAGCAATGTCTCGCGGATCAAAACCAACCTCTCCTGTTGATCGGCCAGCGTCATCAAGTAGCATAGGGAGACCAACGATAAAAGACTTTGTGGTTACCGCTCCCCCTATCTCACTTTTATAAGACACGTCTATATTTCGATCTAATGCATTAGATAACCCGTTAGGGCGAACAATGGGGCTTTTTCTGACCCTGTTGTAAACCCTCCAACGTGGTTTTATATTCCCTGTTCCTGTTATTGGCGGCCCAACTGTTATCCCATTATTTTCATCTGGATTAGATAAATCTACTAACTCCCCGTAATTTAGCGCATCTAGTAATATATAATATAAATTTTGTGCCTGTGCCAAATCAAAAGAATCTTTTAAAAATAGCTGTAAGTTATCTATCGCGGATTGTTGTAATATTTCAAAATTAGGCACACTCAAAACCCCAGTTTGATTTGTAGGGTTATTTGGGTTAACAATACTATTAGCGATTATACATCTCAATAAAGTGGATGGGTTGCTAAGTGGGGCAATATCATTTATAGTCAATACAGAATCCTTGTCAAAAGAACAGTCAATGAATTCAGTTTCCACATTACCCTGTGACGCCGAATGTCGTGCAAAAACATCAGAATTTAAAAAAATACACTTATTCCATTCTTTATTGTTGCTTAAGCTAACATTTACATCACTATTTATAAATAAGCATCTTTGGTAATTAATTTGAGCATTAGCAGTAGAAGGATTAATGTATGGACAATCCACAAATATTGTATCAGCATGAAATAGATTTCCCCCAGTGGACCATGTGTTATTATTTGCGCTAAAAGCCATAACATTTGTTAAAGAAACTAATTGAGTTGTATCCTCAAAGTCAACAATAGCTCTTTCTTTAATATTACCAATCAATCTACCAGAAAAACCCCCGCTAGACGCTGGATAAATAGAAGGGGCTAAAACCTTATTACTTGTATTTGCAGCTGATAAATTTTGTTTAGGCTGTTGAGGGGTGCCGGGATTAGCGTCATTACCATTTACCGGGTCAATAAACGTGTGGTTAGCCAAGCCTACTTGATTAGTTGGTGTACTTAAAACGGTGTCTATTCCTCTAAACCAAAGCATTTATTAACTGTTTAAATCGTTTAACTTGTTGTTATATTCCGTATTTTTCTTTAACAAGAAATCATCTAAAAACACATTTTTCAAATGCGTTGCAAAATCATCTTTAACAGCAGTTTCTACCGTTACGACGGGGTTTTCTTCGCTATTTACAATAACAACATACCTGTCATAGTCATACTCTTCCTTTTTAGGAAATTGCTGTTTTATCTTCTGTAATGAAGCAATTAAAAGATCTAAACTGTCACGGTCAGCAACCACTATATGCTTGAAAAAGTCGGGCTCATGGCTTTGATATAACGCTTTTAATTCTTCACCATCTTCTATAGAATTTGCTATTCGTGCTAAATCTTTAGAATATTGTATTTTTTTACTATCCAAACTCATAATTAAAATAGGTTTCCTGCTCTTGCGCTTAATTTGTAATTAATCCCCTCCTGTACTAAATCACCAGAAATAAGGCATTCGGTAACTACCTGACTACCGTTTCTTGTAAATTTCAATAAGGTTTCCCCTTCTAAGGGTTTTAAAATATTGTTACCAACAGACGGCAAAGTACTAGATAACTCTAATATACCATCGCCTTGACTTTGGGACGGCTCTATTCTATGTATTCCAAAAGTAATACCGTCTGCGTTTTCAAAAGTACACCTGAAAAGGGTGTCAGCCCCATTGAATAAAATCCCTCCTCCCAAAGACTGACCACTAACCGGGTCAAATGTTTCGATCACCCCGGCTAAACCAAATTGGTCTGTCTGGTCGTAATCTCTTACCTCTAAATCACCTCCAAACGCCACAAAATCCCCCGTTATAGTCCTGCCTAAATCATCAAGGCCCGACACCCCGATAACTAGAGCTAGTTTTATTTTGTAATCTTGCTTTTCTGAATAATTAGAGGATTTATAATTCAAATTATTATTTGGCAAAAGGCTGTTGAAAAACACATCATCAACACTTGGGTTTGGAATCCAATCTTGCCACTTTATCTTTTGCCCTATCTGCACTGAAAATCGTTGATTATCCCCAACTTGAGATAAGGTTTCTATTTTTACAAGATTAAATATATCCCCTTCCGGAAGAGGGTAACCCCTTGATGTGTCTACCTCTATTTGCTGCAATCCTCCTGATATTACGGTGCCTCCTATACTGAATGAATAGGTGTCAAGATTGAAAAAATTATTTTCAGTCTCGTTATACGCTACTAATTGCGCAGAAATACTATTTATAATAACATCTCTAAGCGTATTAGCCCCTATGACCGCATCAAGTAAAACGCCGTCCTCGTTAGCCACGATAGTGGAAGATTTACCTTGGGTGGTATTTTTCCCGTGCGTTACGAAATTATATTTTTCAATATTGATAAAATCAGATAAGAAATCAACATCGGTGTAATTTCTCAGATCAGCTATTAACATTATTCGGTCACTATTACCCGATTGTAAACTAGGGTCTTCGATCTGAACTAATAGCAAATATTCGTCATCAGTTGACAATTTCAACCTTTCTGCAACCGTATAATCTATAGTGTATTCAATTACTAAATCACCAGAAATAATGGACGTGCCGACATTTACCGCCGATGTGTCTGGAGGGCTAACGATCCCAGATTTATAAATGAAATTATCAAGTAAATTAGTTTCTGTGCCTATATATTCATCTTCAGAAGTAGGTAACTTTATAATATACACCCCACACGCAGTAGTTGAGATACTCCCCGAAATTTTATTCACTACTATAGTTGCCTTGGTAGATGCGTTTATATTCACCCCTTCCAACGGGTCAGTCGTACCCGCATCCTCATAAGCCACTGATACCACTTCATAATCTTTGTTTAACCCATTGAAGTTTTCGCCATACCAACCCACAAAACCATTAAGATTGTCAAAAGAGGCAATTTTAGCCGAGCCGGTGTTAGTAAGAGTTTTACGCAATTCAAGCTCAGCAGCGTATTTTATAGATTCATCACCGGAAAATAATTCTGGTATAGTTCCATTGTCTATAAACTCACGATACGCTAAAATATAAAAGGGGTTAATAATAAAATCATGACGTATTTCATATTGAGCACCTAAAGGCGTGGGTGTATTAGATGTGAATAATACCGAAAGGCCACCAGAAACCCAATCTTTTATTTTGCCAAGGGACTGACCTAGCGTGACAAATCCCTCAATTAATCCCCCTGCGTAATATACTTGTAAGCCCTCTGTTGTTTTTGATGTATAGTTAAATGTTTCTTCATTACCAATCAACCCGAAACGCACATACATAGCTGTATTTACATTTTCAGGTATTTTTTGATCGAATACCAATCCTACGTTTGTTTGCGTCCCTGTCGTGGAATCTGTTCCAGACGCTACAGTGTATTTTAAAATCTTACCATCACTTGACACAAATGTTACTATGCCGTTATATTCGGCGGTTCCTGAGCCATTTTTTTGATTTAGCCAATCCGGATAAAAAATATACCTATCCCCTACCTGAATAGCATCACTTAAAAAAGAACCTGTTTGTCTTCTGATCTCTCCCTGAGATGGTACAATCTCCCATTCCTCAGCTCCTTCCGTAAAGGATGTCTGAGAAATATTAAATGTGTAAGAGACTCTTACTTTCTCTCCTACATTACCAACCAAATTAGGTGTGAAATCTGATAAATTCCTATCGAAATTAGGGCCATTCTTTAGCTCATTGAAACACTTAAAATCAAATACATCTATATTAATTGGCATCTTCTATTATTCTTTTAATTTTTAAATGCGCTTGGTCTACAGATAATTTACCGCTTTCAGCCTGTCTTAAAAGCTCTTGAAAACTTTGTTTAGTATCTCCTTCTGGTAAGCTTTTAAGCGCTGAATAAGCTTGAATCTTATATGACCCTAACGCATCCTTAAGGTCTTCCGCTATCCTTGCTATATTCATATTATTCTGGTTCAATAAAAGTTTCTTGTAAATTTCTTGTGTAAATTTCTTGTGTCCAGTAGTTTATTACTGCATAATCTTTGGACATCAACCATTCAATATCTACAATTTTACCTTCTTTTCCGTTTTCATCTCTAAAATACGAATTATTTAATAAGGTTACAAAATCGCTAAGACCGAAAGGAATTCTCTCACTTTCAACATATCTTCTTTGTCTGCCAAAATTATTCGCTATAAATGATTTTTCGTTGTGGTATTTATCATATAGTGCCTTTGCACTCAATAAGTTTCTTTGGTTGCTTGGGAGCCTTGTTCCAGACATCCAAAGTAGTTTTGGAACAGTATGGTTATTATTGCTAACCTTAAGAATTCCTATTTTATTTTTAATCTTATTAGTTAGATTTAAATTACCTCCAAAAACACGCGCGATCTCGTCAAACAAATTAGCGATAGAAGCTAAGCCCTCTTCAAAAGAAGTTAGATTATCTTTTCTATTACCAAGAGAAAAAGGTATATCAACCCTATCAACGTTTTTTATTGTCTTATTAACAGGGTTAATTGTAGATTTTGCATCTGTAAGAACTTGATAAGATGTGCCTTTGTAGTTCTCGATGGTGTATTGATCTTGAATATCAGTTTGAAATTGAATAAGCATAGATGATTTTATTTCATCTGTATTGTACCGGTAAGCCCTCTCAGCGTTATCCTGAACTACATTAGGTTTCTCCCAGCCAGATTGAGAAATCCAGTAATCTGAATTCTCACTATGAAACTGAACATTACTTCCTACGATGGCAAATCTAGCATTGAAAAGGTTTCTGCATATTTGAAACATATCCGTACAAGTATATCCGGGGTCACTAGGATTAGGTATGCCTTCGGTAATAACTCCGACTTTACGTATAATACTATCAGCCCCAAATTCATCGGTGTTTTGATTAGAAGGAAGATACACTAAATTTTCCAAATCCGTTATAGTAGTTTCAAAACCAAAACCTATATGTTCGCATGTCTTTGCTAAAAGCGTTTTAAGTGAAATGCCTTTGTGTGTTCGTTTTGGAGGGTTTAAAATATCAAAAAGCTTAGTCCCAAAATCAATTATTAAAACTAGTAAAGTAGCAGCATAAGCTACTTGAAGTATAGCTACCGCTACCGAATAAATAGCAGCCCCAACTGAACCGCTAACGCCGGCCGCTAAAATACCTGATATAGTCGCAATTGTTTCACCTAATTCTTTTACTGTATCTGCTAATTGCTTACTAAGCAGGTACACGGTAACCAGCAAAGTTATTGACTCTAAAGACGTGTCTGGCTTAACAACAACGTAATCCACATTTGTATAGTCTGATTGATTGATAACCCCTATACTTCTTAAGTAGCCAAAATCAAGAGGCTCAATTAAGTCACTTAATTGATTTAGGTTTTCATCTTGCCTTAACCTTACTTTTATTTGCTTTAAATTCTCTTGAATTGTAGCACCTGCCTGTAAATCAATAATCCCGTTAAAGACACCTACACTATTTTCATTGCTAGATTTAGTTATAGATATTGAAATTCCTTCAAAAATACCTACACCACTACCTTTTCCTTGATTTATCCAGCTTAATATTTCTTCATAAGCATCCAGGATAAAAGTAAACTCTTCGGTGGTTAAATTAGCCTGTATATCCTCCCCGAAACTAGCTTTTACCCCAACATCAAAGAAATCTTTTGGTACTGATACAGATTTGTTGTTTATGATTATACTTGATCCCATTATATTACAATTTTAACCCCAAATGCCCCCGTTTTTAGAGTGTATTCTTTCCAAAGATTTCCCCTTTTGAATTTTTCTTGTTATCGCATCGGCTATAGCATCATAATCTAACCCCATATATGTAGGTTTGTTTTTTGTGATGTCTTTCAATTCTTTTATTTCTTTAGCGACCAAATAAGAGGAATCTCGCACCAATTGAGGCTTATTCCTTTCTTTGTTAGCAATCATAGCCAATTCTTTATTACTCATTTTACCAATCAATTTGTTGTTTTCTTGATCAATAACTCTTTCATGATTATGAAGAATAGCTAATCTTCCACCTTTGTTATCTATTGAACTGTTTACCGTTCCCGTGTCTTCTGTGCCTGAAAAGAAACTAGGTAATGAATTTATGAAAGCTCGAAGTACTGATATATCAGAAACAGTTGAGGCCAAAGGATTTGGGTCACCAGATTCAACCTTACTTGAATAAGTTTGGATTGCCGTAAATACTAATTCTTGCCTTTGCTGCCTTTCTAACTGCTGTTGTCTTTTTAACTCTAGTTCTGCCTGTCTTTGCTCCGATTTGGCTAAATTGTCTTCGGCATCTTCATTACCTTGGTTAGCTAATTCTTGAAGCTTATTTACACGGCTTTCTTCTTTCTTTATCTCATCATCTATTTGTCTTGTTCTTTCATCAGAAGTTTTACGCGCAATATCAGTTAATATTTGGAACCCTTCATTAGCTGCCCCACTAAGTTCCTCAATGCCTTTTTTTCTTTCTTCTTGATTTTTCTTTTCTTGATCAAGTCTTTCCTGGTCTTGTTCTAAAAGTTTATCGTTTAATTCTTGACTTATACTAATAAATTCTTCGCTTCCTTTTTTTGCTAAAATTAATCTTTCCTGTAAACTATCAATTTCGTTTTGCAATCTTTGCTTTGATAATTCTGAAAGTACCATTTGTATGTCAACACCTTCCTCTTGCAACTTATTAAGAGCTTGTTGCTGTAAGATCACATCGTTTTGAATTAACCTACTTTCAGCTTCTGCTACGTTTAAATCCCGTTGTGCTTCCGCATTATCTTGTAGCTCCGTTCGTCTCTCTCGGATAATCTCTAAGGCTCTAACGGCTAATTGCTCACTTAATCCAGACTCCCTAACAGCTCTCGCAATCTCTTCACTAGAATTCTTCTTTCTTAGTTCCTCGAAATCTAATTCCGCCTGACCTCTTTCTCGCAAAGATTTATTCAGCGCTTCCGCTCTTAAATCATTTGCTTTTTCGGTTTCAACCCTGTTTTGCTCCAATAATTCACGCCTTCTTTCAAAAGTTTGTGTTTCATCGGCTATTATTCTTTCATTAACAGTTTTCCTGTTATCGAAATCGTCAATATAGAAATCTAAATTAAGTTGAGTAGCATCATCTCTTAGTTTTTGTATCTCTTTTTCCGTTGTAGCAAGCTCTGTTGCTTGGTCTGCTATTAACTGATTGTATTCCAGCGTAGCAGCAGATAGTTCTTCCTGAGCTTCTACATTAGTCTTGTTGACAATCGCGTTGTCCTGAGCTAACTTTAGCCTCTTAGCTGCAATTTCTTCTTCTAAATCAAACCTTAACTGTAATTCCTTTCTAAATTCAATACCGGCTTTTATTTGATCCTCTAAAGATTTTGAATCATCTTCAAAAGAAGACCTCAATTTTTCTGTAGTTGGTATTAAATCAGCAATTTCTTTTTCTAAAGCAATAATTTCCTTTCTATAACGAAGGGTATTGTCTATTAATTCAATATTCCTTTTTGTTAAGTCCTCAATTTCTTTACCAACGCCAGAGAATAACTTTAATAAATCACCCTCATTTTCTGATAATTTTTTTATGTTTTCATCTAATTCATCAATGCTTTTGTTTAATTCGTTTGTTCCTTTTGGCTTTATACCAAAAAAACCTCTTAACGAATCTCCTATTTCCGTTATGTCTCTTCTGAATTCTAGGAAATCCTTTCTAGTTTCTTTGAAAAATTTATCAATCGTGTTTGTTATGATAGGAAACCCTTCAACTGCTCTGCGTGTAAAAACTTCTATTACAGAAGTAACACGGGCAATTATTTTTGCAAATTCTGCGGCACTATCACTATTCTTACCGAATGAATCTCTTGTTAATTCAAGTACTTTTAATACAATTGTGGCAGAAGCAAATGCTTTAAAAGCAGCATTTAAGCCTTTAACCCCTTTTTCATAACGACCGACATCTCTTCGGCCGTCTCTAGCGTTTTTATTTATTTCTGATAATTCATCATCTAAGGCCTTAAAGTTTTTTAAAGCGTCTTTTGCTTCTTTAGAGCTAACTCCAAATGTTGCGGCAAGTATTTTGTATTCTTTCTGAGCCTCATTAACACTTCTCGTCAACCTTTTAAATTCATCTGTGTCAATTGGCTCTTTAAGAGATTCATTAACCTCTTTTACTTCATTTTTAAGTTGCAAATACTCTTGAGTTGCTTTTTCAGCTTCTTTTGAAGTTGCCCCAAACTGAGTAGCTACGTTTTGAGCGTTTATTTTAGCTTGCTTTAATTCATCATTAAGAAGTTCAAAAGCCCCTTTTTCCCTTTTTACAGATTCGTTTATTTCGTTAATCTGAGAATCTAAAGATTCAAATCTCTCTTTAGCTTCTTTTACTTCATCTGAATTTTTACCAAACGTAGCCGTAAGCCTCAAAAGCTCTTTTCTAGCTTCTTTTTTCTCATCAACTAACTTTTCATAAGCGTTCTTGGAGTTAACAGCTTCTTTTGCATTTTCTCTTAAAGCTTTTGTCTGTAGCCTAATTTGTTCTTTTAATTCAAAATTGGTTTTTACACGCTGATCTTCAAGACTTTTTAATTTCGATTCTAAAGATATTCTTTCTTTCTGAACCTTATCTAACTCTTTTACGGCCATTGTGGAATCTGAAATCGCTTTTTCTACCTTTTGTATATTTTCAAAAGAATTTAGGGGTGTAGAATTGGCTAACTTACTAGATTCTGAAATGATCACCTTTAAATTACCTTCTGTAACCTTGAGAGATTTATTTAGTTCTTCAACCTCGGTTATTAACGGGTTTAATAAATTCCTTTCCGCAATTTGGGAATAACTTATAGGTTTACTTTCAGCCATTATTATTAATAATTTCCGTTAATTAAAATGTCATTTGCTCTAAATATTAGAGATTCTACCGTATACGGGGGATCAACAGTGTACCCAAAAGCCGTCATATCTTCTGCAAAACCATTACCAACAAATGCTTCTTCGCTATTAAAGTAGTCGATTAATCCGCTTTGACCGTCAAATTCAAACTTTTCAACTCCTTGTACGTAAAGATCGTAAATTTTTTTAACCTTATCCTGATTAAGTAAGGCGAGACCTTCATTCGCACCTATACAACCTAATATCTCAACCCTTACCGACTCTCTTCTCTTTCCTCTGCATTCTTGTGAATTTAGATCAAATTCTTTAGCGTAAAGCTTGTAATCGCTTAATGATAAAACTGTTAGTTGTTTTGATTTATCTCGCTCAATAAACATTCTTGAAACTAAAAGCCTTTCTTCATCAGTGCAATTATCCCAGCCTTTAGTGGTGTATAATTCTTTAATTTTTGACCTTATATATTTATAGTCTTTCCCTGTAACAGTAGAATTATTATGATATTCTATCATGTCGGTTATTTCTGTGTAACCTTGCTGTAGTTCTTCTTGAAATAAGAACGGGGAATATTCTGTATTACCAGTAATATTTTTTAAAAGCTTAGACATGTCTTTTTCTATAGTATATGATTAATATAGTGTCATTATTAGCGGCTCCTGACCATTGAACAGAAACCCGTCTGTTAGCTGGTAAATCTGCAAATTCTTGAAGTGTACCACCAATATCTAACTGAACACGATTAATAAAATTAACCGTATCTGTTACGAAACTCCCTATCGCTGCTCCAACTTGACCCGGCAACGCTACGTAAACAATAAACTGCCCTAAACTAAGATTCTTGTTTGTGTAATCTGCATAATAAAATCTTAAATTATCAATAACCGGAACACCAGCGGATAATTGGTCTAGCCCTGTATTCCCAAACCTCAGGAAGGTCCCATTGCCAGTATTTGCGTTTTCGTTTAGGTCTAGTTTGTACAATTGCTCGCTAACCCAAGCGCCGTTTAATCCTCCTGAATCAGTTTCGTAGAAATAAATAAGGTTGTCGTTAGTGTTTTTCCAGCGCCTTGTTAAGTCAAGGGGAGGCGTAGAACTGACGACAACCAAATCTGACAAATAAGCCACAGTACCGTCTTTATCTTGCCATGTGGCAATCCTTCTTTGCCCTGTAGATATTTGGTCTACTTCAAACCCTAACTGCTTTGTCGGATCGCTACTATCTTTTATAGTAAACTGATCGTCTTGCAAGTAATAAGGGACATCAGCTCCCCGATATACCCAAGCACCAGCAACAGCCTTGTAAATACCCGCTTCCCTCCTAGTTCCTAATATCCAAGTTCCAGTTTGTTGGTCAACAATCCAATATTGGCCATCACCAGCGATTGGATCGGGCAAATCAGCATAAGTATTTACTCTTTGATCTTCTGGTATTAAAGGGTTGGTTCCAGAGCCACCACTAGCTAAAAAAAAAACGGCTCTCAAAGCTTCTAATAGTGCCCCCGCATCTACCCATGAAGTTGTACCGTTTACATTTATTGTGTCTGAACTAATATCTATTATTAGCCTGTCTTTAGAGAAATTCAAATTTTCACCGTCTGAGGCTGCCATTTTCTTCAGAATTCCCGTAATGTCGTACAGAAAAACTATATCCCCTGTTGTTTCAGGGGTGTATGGATGTAACTCCTTATCTCCAAAAGGCGCTTGCTTTCCGTCAATATCAACAAGGACAGAATTTGTATTAGATGTGAATATATAATTAGACATTTTTAATAAGTTCAATATAACTGTTAAATTCAACAACGCTTACTTTATCGGCTTTAATAGGAAACCCTACAAATTTACTTATTCTAGCACAAGTGATTTCTACAGTTTCGGATTCGCCAACAAGCATCATTTTTGCTTCATTTTCATACAATTTAGCCATTATAACCATCCATTTCTTACCATTGTAAGCCATATCATAATGCTTTACAGCTTCTTTCATTTTATCAATGAATTTTATGTAAGATTCTGGCAACCCATATTTTTCTAAATGATCATTGAATATAATTTCCCAATTCTTGATGCATTTTTTTTGATCATAATATTTATTCTTAGACACAAAAGTTAAATCACCAGATAGGCATTTGTTGAAGTTTAGTATAGGAATATCGTTAAGATCATTGTAATATTTCTCGTAGAATATAATCAATAATTTCCGGTATAATCTCTTTAATAAGTTCATTAATGCTTTCATTTGTTAATCCTACTAAATTGTAACCCCAACGTTCTTGCAAGTCTACCGCATCTTTAAATGTATTAGCTCTCAATTTAAATCCATCTTCATCCTGAATGAATTCCCATGAATTATAAAAATCTCCTTCCTGATATAACGTTATCCTGTCAAAAGGAAGTCCTGTGTTTTTTTTTATCTGAACGGTTAAATCTGAATATTCACCACCGTAATCAGAAAGTAAAACTCCCTCGCTATCTATACCATTCAAAAACAATTGACCGTAGTCTTTTATATTAGGCGCCCCTGTATTTAGCTCAATGGTAAATAACTGCACATCTTTCTGACTGAAAACAAAAAAAAGGGTGTCTTTGTACGACAACCCTTTCACATTATTAATCAAGTCCGTTAGCCTTCCCCACGTCATCATCAGGTTGTGTTTTTGCTGGAACGATCTGTTTATACACCTCTTTCAAATCTTGACCAATCAGAATGCTTTTGTAAGTCTTTTCAAACTGTTTAAAAGTCATTGTTCCTATCACTGATTCATCAAACGAAGTGTTTCCGATCTTAACCATTAAGGTATACTTATTTCTTGTTCTAAGAAAAACCCAGGCTTTTGACTAGAAGTTCTCACATTAGTCAACTCTAAGACATCACTAGCAGACTGAGCAGGAATAACAAAAGTATACGTTCCTTCTGGTGCTTCTGTAACTGATGTGATTGTAATAGCCGAATTTGTTGTTTTGTTTTGAAGTGCAAAATCAGCCAAAACCCAAGCAGGAACAACTTCTTTTTCACCTTCTAAAAACACATCAAAATCAACGGTTAATTTAGCAACAAACCCAGTAGTAGAAGGAGATGTAATGGCAGCATTCAAAGGAAGTAACCCTTGAATTTTAAGCAAATCAACATCAATTTCCGAATCGCTAATCACCCTTAAGTCTTTATCCCTTTCTAGTTGATCAAATTCAAAAACCAATTGAACTTTAGCAAAAACCGTAGGAGTACCTTTAGTATAGGTAGGATTCCACATTTTTTCATTAACCCTTGTAGGTAGCAATTTTGTGCGATCTTTCGATATAGACCCCGTTAACCCTCCGCAGCTATCGACTACGTAAAGACCGAACTTTTGACACTTAAAAGACTCTAAAGTTTCAAGATAGACAGGCGCGTAATTAAGTAACCAACCTGTATAAGTTCTAACTCCTTGCTGTGTTAGTCCAGAACTCCCATCTGTAAATGTTTCTGTAATAGGGTCAGCCCTTACGTCTTCCTGGTTTTTAAAAGTACCTATCGGATACCATCTTTTGGATTCATCAGCTTCGTTTATTTTAGCTTGGACATAAGCTTCGTCTATTACATCAGTACTATTAATAGCGTTGAATGTACCATCGTTAGCCTTGATAGGCACAGCGATAAGTAATGAGCCAGACTCAACAACTCTTTGCTTGTCTGGTGTGCCTGTGTTTTTTAACGTGCTATTGCATGCGCAAAATTCTGACATGTTAACTACAATTTTTTAACTTTAATTCAAATCTTAATTCTACCCCGGTTAAATCATCATCAAATATTCTTTTTTTATGGCCCTTATTGTCTTCATAAACGCCCCAATTTACATGATTAATACGGGTAAATTCTGTTTCGTATAGATAGAAACAGCAACTATAGTCTCTAGCTTGCTCTATAAAAACATCCACTAGGTTATTCAAGCCTAAAAGTCTTTTTGAATAATGATCGTCAGTTGTCCAGTCTTCAAAATTAGCACTGTCTAAAAAGAATAGTCTCAAATCTGATTTTCTTTTAATAGCGCTATTTATTGGCAAATCTTTCTCTTTAAGTATTTCATAAAGATAAACCATTGGAACTTTGTCGCTAGAATTTGCCCCTCTTATGTGGTTATTTGTCATTATAGGCGTGCCATGAAAATAAAACGGGTTAGGCACTTTGTAAGTGGAAGGAGAAACTAAAACACCTTCTACTACTACATACTCATTATTAATGACTGAAACAACTTTATAAGGGTTGCCGTCAACTTCTAAATTCATTCTAGCCCTAATATGATAAGTTTTTTCAACTACCAAAGTAGTGTTTTCGCCATCATCACTAGAGCTAATAACCTTCCCTGACAAATCTAATGACGAAATAAAATCATCTAATATATCAACGGTAAGATTCATGGCATAGAGGGTTTTATTTCACAAAACTCAACATCTTCAAACGGTTCCCATTCTACTAAGTCTCCGGTAAAATCCAATCCTGTTTGCCCCCCATTTATGACAAAATTAGTATTTTCAGTTACTGAAATAGCCTCAAAAGTCACATTATTTATTTTCACAAAGTCTTGAGCTTCTAAATATTTAGTGTTGGGAACAAAAATAGTATACGTATTATCTGAATTATCTACCGAACTGGTCACCTCTTCTGAAAAACTTTCGTTAGATTTCAAGAAATCAGGAGTTGTTTTTATAAGGTAAACCCCTTCATTATATCTTGAAACAGCATTATTCAGAACTTTAGTACCATAAGGTCTTGAGCTATTTTCAGAAACTCCTTCAACAAACCCAGATTGAGTTTGTACCATATCATCGCGAACAAATTGAAAATATATAAAATATTTTAACGACTCTACCAGCCCGTTGTGAATCCTTCTTTTTCCTTCTTCATCAAGATAATCTACTCCATCCAGTAAATCATCCCATTTCTGTCTATCTTGATTTTTGATGTCTAAAAAAGCTTCATCCCCCACAATATCACGAAGATATTTAGGTAAAAATGTATCTATGTATAAATTTAAATCATCTTGTTTAAAATCATTAGACACAATTTTTATAAATCCCGTGAAATCTTCCGCTGTTATTACTGGTAAAGCCATTGTACTTATTTAGTTATATCACTTTTCTTTTTTTTCGGAATACTCGTAAACTTTCCCAACTTCCTCGCTATCTCCTGATTTGACCGCTCTCTTAAATTCAATCAGTTTCTCTGCATTAAAAGCGCACACCTCGTATACTTTGCCTGGTACCATAGTGGTCCCGGGCAAAGCTTTGATTTTAACTTTATTCATCTTTTACAGATTAAGAGGTTTCAAGTACGGCTTGGTCAGTTGCGAAAACACCAGCCACAAACGCAGTGCGGTCGTTGTTTTTCACAATAGTTAAGCCTCTCCATTCTGCAAGGATAGTTCTCAGGTTGTTAGTAAAATCATTACCATCCAAACCAATATCAATCCTTACGTTTGTTCTTGTCACAGACAAAGAAAGGTCGAAGTCGCCAATTAAATACTCCCCTTGGGTAATCAGTGTACTTTCGATGATTGGGATTCTACCATCTAATAATAGAGTAGCTCCTACTTGCTGTAATCTATCCACGTACCTTTTATCGGTAGACGATATTTTTACAAGTTTCAAACTCGTAACATCCGACGGGTGCATAAAAATGTAATTTGACATCGCCCCCATTTCCTGCGCAACTTTGATTTGGTTGTCAGCAACGACTAATACATCGACAATATTCGCATTGTCAACGGTGCCCGCGAAAGAACCCGCATTGAAAGCACTCGATACAGTTCTAATACCGTTGTGGTTTTGACCTGTGCCATCCCCATCATAAGTAGTCTGTTCAACAGCTTTCAAAAGCTCTCTCATAAGCTCCTGTTCGATTTCTGATTGAATCCACTCGATATCATCCAACATCTCAGTGGAAACCTTAATGAATGCGGTTGTTTTCTTAACCGTCTCATTAGCAACCACTAGGTCAAAATCAATCTGATTCTTAGCCGATCCCTCAGCTGTTTGACCTGCTGCCCCGTCTTTGTTTGCTTGGTAAACCCAGCTAACAACATTAGATGTTGTAGTCCTTTTACTCATCACATCAAGTAACCTTACAGGTCTTGACGGAACGATGTTGAGCCCTTCTATACGGTCTTCAACCGGGATATTGCCACCTGAAACATTGCCTGCTAGGGTCATGGTTCCCGGCGCTTTTACCTCGAAATCAAACTGGTTGTCTTTAGCTACCGATTTGTTCCCGTTTTTAAGAGCTTTCAGTTTTTCGATGTTAGCCTCTAAACCTTTTGTCAACATCTCGCTGAAAGTACCTGATTTACCTACGTTTTGAGGTTTAGCAAGTTGCTTAATCATAACCCCGTGATCTTTCAAGACCTCATTAAGCTGTTTTAATTGCTCAGTTTGGGCTTCCTTAATAGAGCTTTCCATTTTTGCAATGTCTTCTTTTGAAGCTTTTGCAGCGATGGCATCCTCAAGCTCTTTTCTTTTTTTCTCGTTGAAGTCATTATACAACCCCGCTAATTCCTCAGCGGATTTTTCATCCAACTTTGACACGTCAATTCCTTTCTCTTCAAGGAATTTTTTAAATTCTTCGTTCATATTCTTGTTATTTGAACAATGCTTTTAGGAAATCTTTACCCTCAGAAGTGTTTGAAGATTTACGGCCAGCAGCTTTACTGGTGTCCTTTTTAAACGGCTCCTGTTCAGTTAAAGTACTAATATAGCTTTTTATTTGCTTAATTTCCATATCTAAGCGATGAAATCCCTCATCGGAAAGATTACCGTTCCGCATTAGACCTGTGCAAATATCCAACTTTTCAAATAATTGTTGTTGGATAATATCTTTTGTACCTGATTTAACCCCAACAATCGGGGTCAGTTGGTTAGCTCCAAAACTTACGTCCGAGCCTTCCCAAAGTTTTATTTCCTTGACTACCCAAAAGTACCCTTTTTCCTCTCCAACTTCGGGATTTAACGCCATAGCTAAATACTTGTCGAAGTCTTCTTCTCCTCTTTCTACTAAGTCAAGATTAACGTATTGGAATCCGACCGACCTTGCATCATACAAACCATTTTGAATCTTGATCAACATGTCTGTTGAATCGGTTGATTCGGGGTAGTATGATTCATGGTAAATGCCTTGGATTTTTTGCCCATTAATTTCAACCTCCCTTTCGTCGAGCACATCTAAACGGGCTATATTCTGTGACCAATCATGGTCTTTTAAGTGCTTGATACGGTTCCCTTTCGTAGAGCCCACACCTCTTTCCTGAATTGACTTAGCTGCCGCCCCCGGTAGAAGCATATCCATATCCGAATCAATATAAAAATATGAATTGAAAATACCCGCAACGGTTCTTTTCTCTAAATCCACATCCTTAACCGCCTTAGTAACCGTTCGCGGTTTATAAGGGGTATTTAATTTCTTCTGCTTATCTGGTTTTGTCATACTAATATCTGGTTTGCTGTGTCCTCGTCGAGTCCGTAAATCTGCATTAACATAACGACCGCCCCAGCACGTGAAATCTCATTACGAATAATACTCGCCTGTATGTCCAGTATATCCTGGACCGACACGTTATCTCTAACGGTTGGTTGGGGGTCTGACTCCATTTCTTCCACAAGCTCAGGGTACAGTATCCTACGGGCTTGCGCTGCTGATACTATACCTTGGACTACTTCCCTACCAAGTCTTGCACTACGGTCGTCTTTTATCTTTTGTAATTCTGGTATTGCGTCCTCGTCAACTCCCATAGAGTAGTTTTGGAAAAGTGACTTGGACATAAACGCAATTATTTGGGGTAAAAGTAGCTCGGCTAGCGGCAAAACCGCATCAACGATAAACGCAACTTTTGCCTCAGCCATATTATTATATGTGGAAGAAGCTGAGTCTCCAAATAATTTAGAATCTACATTATATGCGGCACACTGCGTTCTTAAATGTTCTATACGGGTTTCAATTGATTTTAGGTCGGAAGGATTCATTCCCATGCGAATATAATTCAGCTTGGCGGTTGTAACCCTCACCTTACCAAAGCTCTCAACTCCTGTATATTCTTTATCGTAGCTTTCTTGTAATAAATTTCTCTCGTTATCAGTCATCGGTCTATTCCCGTCCGAGTACAAAACCCCCGCAATTCCTTTATTCTTGTGTAAAGATGCCTCGGAAGCCCACACCTCATTGTTCGATTCCCAAACTTTACGAATAGCTCTTAAAGTAGAAAAGCCGTGATTAGTATCCAAAGTCACATCGGGTTTACTTATGTGCAAAACCTCGTTGGGTAAATACGTTTCAGCATGACCGAAACGAGAAACCCAATAATTTACAACGTTACCTTTACTGTCTTGATTAATCGTGACGTTGTAGTTGATGGGTACGAAATATTGGTCTTCTTCCCCAACTGCTTGCTGTCGAATAATAAAGCACTCCCCAGTGGCGAGATATGTTGCAGAAGCCCGATAAAGGAATGCGTCTCCGTTTTCCTTATCGTTGGGGTTTTTAAGAAGCTCCAAGAAATTAAGATCTTCAATTTCCTCCCCACGTCTACCTAACAACCTTTTATCCAACTGCACAAACCGAGTGCATATCCTATCAATAACCATGAAAGCGTAAGGGTTCATACCATACGCTTCTAATAAGAAATCTTTCGAGTTAGTGCCAAAACGATACCCGGACCCCAACAGACTTATAAGGTCTGAGTCCGTGTTTGTCAGCGAGATAAATGTACCGCTAATCGCATTTAGCGACTTTACAAAGAACCGCTTAATCGTTTTTGTTATTTCCATTATGGTTGATCTAATAAAAACACAACTTGGTATCTTTGTTAAAAATACCGCATGAAATTAATTTCAAATGTCGCTTTCGTGGTTTTCTTCGCCTGCTATCCAATAATAATAAAGCAGAGGATATCTGGAAGCGTCAATTGTATGATCATCTTTTTTCAAAGGAACTCTTTTCCCAGACGAATTTTTAATATAATTACCATTCCTATCTTTTTTCCATCTGTAATTCGAAAATGATCGCTTTAAATGTAGTGAATTTTTGTGTATAAATATATTAAACTGGTGCATTTTTTGTATACCGAAAGCAACACTACCCGCTCCTTTATCTGAAAACCAAGCGTCTAAGCCTAGATTTCTAAGTTCAATGACTGATTTTTCTTCTGCTTTATCCCATATTGACCTATTCCTGTCTTCTTTGAAATACTTCATTAAAACAGAAATTTCGTTATTAACAATTCCTGTGGGTTGAGTTAGTAATTGTATTACCCTTTCATCTTTAATATTCTCTCTTTCAATCTTATCTTTTGCCCATTGAGGATTTACAGCGGGAACATGGAACAATTCTCGTAAATAAAGGTTATTGCCTTGCTTTTTAACTTTTACAGCAGTTGTAGGGTCGGCTTTAAAACCGAAATCACCCCCTACATGCTCCCATTCTATTGTTGAATCGTCTGGTTCTTCGGTGTATTCCTCCCAATCAGGAAAAATTATATCTTCCCCAACGGCTCTTTTTCCTAATCCGTAAACCTCCCAGTTATATTTGTGAGCTGTTTTACGATTCAGATTTTTTATTTTAAATTCTTCCCATTCTTCCTTTGTGTAATCAGGGAAACATTTCCTGTCTCTTATCACTGAATAATCATCTACGTCAGGGTGTGCATACGATAGTATTTTAGCTTTTGCATTTAAAGGGGCATAGGGATTATCAAATATGATTGTTTTGTGTAGCCTATATGACGGCTCATTTTCCTTATCATACAAAAAACTTTCGATTTCGCTTGGGTTGTAATCATATATGTAAAACTCGTTACACCGTTGCTCCAACTGGTTTATGGATTCTTGATCCACCCCCATTGCTTCGTTTATAATCAACAGATCGGATTCTAAACCGTGAGAGATCATTATATCATCATTAACCCCAACAAATCTGATTATATTATTATTAAAGTGAATCTCAGAAGATGTTTTATTGAAGTGATGACCAGGGTATTTAAAATAGTTTACCCAGACTTTTTTTAAAGTCTGATAAAAGGTTTTCTTTAGAGTAGTTAGATGATCACGACAAACGTTAATTTGTTTGCCTTGGTAGGTAGATACATAATGACATATAAAAACAGAAATATCCCAAGACTTTCCAGTCCTGGAGGCACCTTCTAAACCTACACCTTTAAGCCTGTTGGGGTTTTCTATTCCTGTTCTTAGTTCTTTATTAAGAGCTATCTTTGCTTTTATGAAAGACTCCTGTATAAAATCAAAGTTTGAGGTCGTGGTTATTTTATTCATCTTCTGGTAGTTCTTTTCCCCCTTCTAAAATAGGTCTACTAACTTCCTCAACTTCTACATGCTTCTTATCTCTCCACTGATCAGGTCTTCGATTTCTCATCCACCCGAAAGAAGCCGCATCACTTTCTATTCTCTTAACGGTTTCTGTTCTACCAACCTCTTTGCCGTTTTTATCGAACTCTTTTCTTACTTCCGTAAAGTTGTATCCCTTCGCCCTTTGGTATAACGTATGAGCCACTTCCCCGTCAGCTATATCCTTACCTTTTTTAATAGACTCAAAAAAAGAAGGATAATCAATTTTCCAGTTGTTTATAGTTTGCTCTGTTACGTCAAAAAAATCCCCCAATTGAGAGTCCGTAAATCCCGCTAAGCATAGCTTATAAGCTTGATCATTAAAAGATTCTTTATATTTCGTAGGTCTACCTTTTTTTACTTCTTCCATAACTTTTTTGAATAAAAATACAAAAAACCCCTCAATTATAAAAAGAGGGGTTTTTACCTACCGCAATTTCAAATGAAAATCCAATAAACATATAAATTTAAGTATTAATTAGCATTATTAATAGCCTTGTTTATTCT
>Ga0208794_1000499_pt1 | contig 24923 bp, 22 predicted proteins | sample 32_taG_FD_184106 | JGI IMG/M metagenome (GOLD analysis project Ga0208794, IMG submission 184106) | Marine viral communities from the Gulf of Mexico - 32_GoM_OMZ_CsCl metaG (SPAdes) (version 2) | ecosystem: Environmental > Aquatic > Marine > Oceanic | place: Atlantic Ocean: Gulf of Mexico... | reverse complement strand
TCTCCCTAGAACTCTGTTACGCGTTACACGCGATAGATAGACCGAGAAATAGGTTCAAATGCACCTGAACACAAGAACGTGTTGCCTTCTGTGCCCTGCAAACGGCAATTGACGGTCAAGTTTCCTCGTCTTCCGGCTCCGCATCACCCAGATCGGACGGATCGAGAGGGTCTTCATCGTCCCGCAGATCGCCGTCAAGCGGCAAAGGAATCTGCAGGTCGGGCGGGAGACGGGCCGACAAGAGGCCTGCACCCTTGAGCTCGTCGAGCCCGGGCAGGTCCGTAAGGCTTTCGAGACCGAAATGGTCCAGGAAGGCATCCGTCGTTCCATAGGTGACCGGTCGACCAGGCGTACGGCGTCGGCCGCGCATGCGGACCCAGCCGGCCTCCATCAAGAGATCGAGCGTGCCCTTGCCGGTTGCCACGCCGCGCACTTCTTCGATTTCGGCACGGGTCGCCGGCTGGTGATAGGCAATGATGGACAGCGTTTCGAGCGCCGCGCGCGAGAGCGGTCGCGTTTCATGCTCCTCACGCCGCAGCAGGAAACCCAGATCCTCGGCTGTGCGAAATGCCCACCCCTCTCCCCGGCGCACGAGATTGACGCCACGGTCGGCATAGGTTTCCTGCAGCCGAAGCAACAGACCCTGAACATCCGCCCCAACGCCCAGATAGGGCGCGAGATCTGACGGCCGCAGAGGCTGATCAGAGGCAAAGAGCAGCGCTTCAAGGATGCGCAAATGGCGGCGGAGGACTTCGCCGGTCTGCTCGGTCACGGTCGGGTCGCTCACTGCGCGTCACTCCGGCGTCGCATGAACAGAGGCCCGAAGGTCTCGGTCTGCCGAATATCGATCTGGCCCTGCCGCACGAGTTCGAGGCTGGATGCAAAAGTCGAGGCGCGGACTGTGGCGCGTTCGGCGGGGGTCGAGAGATAGTCAACCAGATAGGCGTCCAACGACACCCATTCCCGACGATCACCGATCAGGCGCTGCAGAATGTCGCGGGCGTCCTGCAAAGACCACACGGTCCGCAAGCGTGGCGCATAATCGGTGGAGATCCCCCGCTCCCGCTGGCTCGAATAGGCCTTGAGCAAGTCATAGAGACTGGCTTCCCAGATTGAGCGCCTGGCGATCTCCATCGGCTCGGGTGCTCCACGAGGGTAAATCTGGAAACCCAGGCGCGGCCGGTTCATCAGCCGGTTGGCGGCAGTGCGCATGGCCTCGAGGCGTTTGAGCCGGAACTGCAGCATGGCGGCGAGCATTTCGCCGCTCGGCTCATCGTCTACGGCTGCCTGGGGCACCATCAGGCGGCTCTTGAGATAGGCCAGCCAAGCCGCCATGACGAGATAGTCGGCGGCAACCTCGATGCGACGCTCGCGCACCTTGTCAATGAAGCTGAGGTATTGCTCGGCAAGCGCCAGGATGGAAATGCCGGAGAGGTCGACCTTCTGACGCCTGGCTAGATCGAGAAGCAGATCCAGCGGGCCTTCATAGCCGCCCACATCGACATGCAGCACATCCTCGGTGGCCGGTTGCGTTGGAGCGTCGAACCAGTTGGTTTCGGCCTGGGTCATGGACTGTCCGTGCGGATGGCGATCACGCGCCATCCTTGTCCGTCGCCGCATGACGCGTCAAGCAAGGCGCAGTCAGAGCAGCAGGCAATCGCCGCCGGCCGCCTTGACATTGGTGCAGATATTGGAGGCGCTGTCACGCGATGCTGCCGGCACGAGGACGCGGTAGTAAATGCCGCGCTCGCCCAGGTCCACGCGCTGGATCTCCAGATTGGCGCCACCGAATAACACGCCGTACCGGGTCGCGATGGCCTGCGCAGACTGTCGCGCGGCCTCTTCGCTGCGCTGCGACGCCAACTGTACATAGGCCGCAGCCGAACCGCCGGCTGGTGTCGTGGCGGCAGGCTGCTGCGCAACGGAGGGGGTCGCCGCAGGAGCCGGGGCAACCGGGGCGGGATTGGCATTGGCGGCAGCAATGGCGGCCGAAGCAATGGACGCAAAATCGGTCGGCCGCTCCATCGGCATACGGGTCGTGACGCCCGGAACAGCGCTGCCGGTGGCATCGACAACCGCGATATCGGTGCCGGGTTCAGCGGCGGGCGCAGCAGTATCCGCAGCGGGTGCTTCCACGGCGGTGGGCATTGCGTTACCGGCTTGCGCGCTGGCGACCAGTTCGGGCGTCGAGAAGTCGGCGCCTGGTACTTCGGGAACATCCGGCCGATCGACGGGCAGAATGGCGGAGCCAGCAAGGCTATCATCACCGCTGACAATGGTGCCATCGGGTCGCACGGTGACGGTGCGCACCTTGCGGTTTACCAGGCCATCCTGATTAGGGTCGACGGTTGTCGAACCTGCATCGGCCAGAATGCCGGCATTGGCGGGCGTGCTGCTGCTGGCAGCGACGACAGCTTCTGTGTCGGCCTGATCACGGGAAACAAGCTGCTCGCCCTCGGCCGTATCGGCACCGGAAATCTCGTTGAACACCACAGATTGTGGTGCCGTCTCGGTCGGCTCGACTTCAGGGATCTCCTTGGTGGGGCTCGTGTCAGCAACCACCAGCGGCGCAGGTCCGCTGGGTGCGCCGCTCTGCCCCAGGACCCAATAAAGCCCGACGCCAGCAATTGCGAGCAGGCCAACGGCCATCAGTGGACCGGCAAGCGCACGATTTATGCGGCGCGGAGACCGTTGAGGTTCAGCCAAAGCGTCGGTTTCGCCCGAAATGTCGGCGCCGCCGCCGGCATTGACCCATTCGACGTGGGCGCCGGTCGCCGCCGCAGCGGCAAGAATGGCTTCGTCGACGGAGGTCAAACCTGCGCCCTGATCGGCGGCAGCCGGGGCTTGGGGCTGCGGCTTGACCGATTCTACGCGCTCAGCCCTGGCCGGTGTTGGAACTGCAATGGTCGGCGTCGCAAGGCTGCGCAGTGCAGGGCTGGCAGGGGCTGGCTGGGGCGCGGACGCACGTAGGGCCGGGCCTACGAGGCGCTCGATTTCGTCGAGAGGGTCGAGCGGTTCGGATTTCGCCTCAGTGGCGCGCTCGGTTGCCGGAGCGGCGGCGGCCGGTGAAGGCTTTGTCGCCGGAGCGTCCTCTACGGCAGGCGGTGCCGGTGTGGAATTGCTGCCCAAGCCGAAAATCGGGGGCATGCCGAAGCTGTCTTCACCTTTAGCTGAGCTCTCGAGTTCAGATGCGGGCGGGGTTGATGGCTCGGTTGCCTTGGGCGCGGGCAGATCGGAAGCGAGTTCGGCTGCGATCAGGTCGGCGAGACTATCCTGGTCGAGCGGCGCCATGTCCTGAGCCGGCGGGTCCTGTTCCGGCGGCTCGATTGTGGCGGGCTCCGGTGTGGGTTCGATCGGGTCGGCTGAAATTGGGGAGGTCGGACCGGCCTCTACTTTGTTCGGCGCAAAGCTAAAATCGAAGTTGAACGGCTCCGCCGTCACGGGCGCGTCGTTTTCGCCGCCGGGAATACGGACGGGCTTTGGCGCGGACCGAGTTTCCGCTCGGAGCGGCGCCGGATCGGGCTGGGGGGCACCGGGAATGCGTAACGGAGCGGGCTCGCCCTTTGGTTCGGACTGGTCGTTCCGTGCCTCATCGGCCATGAGGCGCGCCAGTTCGGCTATAAGGTCGTCCGGTGCTTCAGTCTGTGCGGCCATCGAATGCGGTTTCGCTGACGTCATGTGGCAGCGCCCCTAGAATGCGGAATGTCCTGTCAAGGATTTTGCCGCGTATTTTCACACTAATGCGCCCGAATTATGAAAGCTCTTCAGGCGCAGAGACCCCCAAAATCCCAAGGCCGTTGCGTATTACCTGGCGAACGGCGTCCACGAGTGCGAGTCGAGCAAGGGTCAACTTCGGGCTCGATTGGTTAACAAATCGTAACTGCGGATCATCCTTGCCCTTGGCCCAGAACCCATGCAAGGCCGCTGAGAGCTCGTGCACATAAAACGCAATCCGGTGCGGCTCATGCGCGATCGTTGCCGCGGCAACTGTACGCGGCCAGGCGCCCAGAAGGCGGATCAGTTCGATGTCCGCAGCGCTGCCCAGCAGTCCGAGTTCGGCGCCTGCCAGCGCCGCCGGGGAAACATCGAGTTCGGGCATGTCGCGCTCAGCGGTGCGGAAAATCGAGCAGGCCCGGGCGTGTGCGTATTGCACGTAGAAGACGGGATTGTCGCGGGTCTGTTCCTTGACGAGCGCGAAATCGAAATCCATCGACGCGTCGTTGCGCCGGAAGAGCAGCATGAAGCGGGTCGCATCGGCGCCCACTTCCTCAACGACGTCGGCCAGCGTCACCAGGTCACCCGAACGCTTGGACATCTTGAATGGCTCGCCGTTCTTGAGCAGACGAACGAGCTGGCAGATGCGCACGTCAATATCCGCCTCGCCGTTGGAGACGGCCTTCACGGCTGCCTGCAGACGCTTGACGTAGCCGGAATGATCGGCGCCCAACACGTTGATCATGTGCTTGAAGCCGCGAAGATATTTATTGCGGTGATAGGCTATGTCGGCCGCAAAATAGGTGTAGGAGCCATCGGACTTGACCAGGGCGCGATCCGTGTCGTCGCCATAGTCAGTGGCGCGGAACAGGGTTTGTTCGCGGTCTTCCCAATCCTCTGGTGTCTTGCCCTTGGGCGGCTCCAGCCGCCCTTCATAGACCATGCCTTCCTCCCGCAGCCAGTCCAGCGTGGTCTGGATATCACCACCCTGCCCGTGCAGTGTGCGCTCGGAGAAGAACACGTCGTGATGAATATTGAGCTGGGCGAGATCCGCCTTGACCAGTTCCATCATGGCGGCGAGTGCGGCCTCGCGCGCGATCAGCACGGCTTCCTGCTCGGGCATGTCCAGCAGCGACTTGCCGTATTCAGCGGCGAGCGCCTTGCCCACGGGGATCAGATAGTCTCCGGGGTAAAAGCCGGGCGGAATCTCGATGGTTTCGCCCAGTGCCTCGCGATATCGAAGAAGGGCCGACTCACCCAGGATGATGGTCTGGCCGCCGGTATCGTTGATGTAATATTCGCGGGTAACGTCATAGCCCGACCAGGCCATCAGCGACGCAAGCGCGTCGCCAAAGACGGCGCCGCGCGTATGGCCGACATGCATGGGACCCGTGGGGTTGGCCGAAACAAATTCGACATTCACCCGCTCGCCCTTGCCCAGGTTCGTACGGCCATAATTCTCGCCCTGAGCGCCGACGGCCTTCAGGACCTGATGCCAGATCGAGTCGGCAAGCCGGAAATTTATGAAGCCGGGACCGGCCACTTCAACGGATGTGACGTCCTGAGCGGATTTGAACCGTTCCGCCAGTTCCGCCGCGACCTCGCGCGGGTTTTTACCCAATGGTTTGGCAACAACCATGGCCGCATTGGTGCTGAGGTCCCCATGGGCAGGGTCTCGCGGCGGCTCCACCACGACGCGCGCCAGCAGCTCTTTGTCGAGCTCGGGATAGTCGGCGCGCAGGGCCTCGATGACCCGGGTGGTGAAGAGGGCGAAAATGTCCATGTCAAACCTGTGGGGAGACTGTTCTGGTCACGTTCCCCACCGGAGAGTGAAAACACTTTTCGCGGGAAACGCTCCTGTGGCGCCGGGTTAACGGAAATCCGGTCGAGCGTCAAACAGGCGCTGGTGCTCGTCCAGGGCATAGGGATCGGTCATCCCGGCAATGAAATCAGCGACGATACGTGCTCGGTCCGCTCCGTCCACCGCCCTGCCCGCCTCGCCCCAGCGGCCCGGCATGTCCGCATTCGCCAAGTAGGACGAAAAGAGCCGCTCGACCACGGCCTCACTTTCACGGACCGGCACCATCACGTCCTCGTGGCGGTAGACGCGCGCAAAGAGAAAGGACTTCAAAGCCTTTTCGTCGCTGGCCATTGTGGGTGAGAACTGAACCAGGGTGCGCCCTGCCAGCCGGACATCCTCCGGTGAATTGACGCCGGCAGCCGAAATGTTCTCCAAACCGGTGGCGATGACATTTTCAACCGCTCGCGTGATCATCCGGCGCTGGACTTCATGCGTCTGGCGTTTGGTGGCGATATCGGGATAACGCTCCAGCACTTCCTCAACGATCGGCCCGGCCATTGGGACACCGATGAAATCTTGTAACGTCACAAGGTTGGCGCGCAGCGCATCGTCGATGTCATGGGCATTGTAGGCGATATCGTCGGCAATGGCGGCGACCTGCGCTTCGAGACTTGCATAGGTGGCGACCCGCAGATCGGCAGGCGCGGGAATTTCGGCGAGATCCACCAAATGCGGCAGCGGCCCGTTGTGCTTGAGAATGCCTTCCAGCGTTTCCCAGGTAAGGTTGAGGCCATCGTGTTCGGCATAGCGATTTTCCAGGAGAGTCACGACCCTTAACGCCTGCACATTGTGGTCGAATCCGCCGAAGGGCTGCATGGCGCGGTCAAGCGCACGCTCACCGGCGTGACCGAAAGGCGTGTGGCCCAGGTCATGGCTGAGAGCGATGGCTTCGGCGAGATCCTCGTCCAGATGCAGCGCGCGAGCGATGGAACGCGCGATCTGGCTGACTTCCAGCGTATGGGTCAGCCGGTTGCGGAAGTGCCGACCCTCATGCGCCAGAAAGACCTGGGTCTTGTGCTGCAGCCGTCGAAATGCGGTCGAGTGGATGATGCGGTCGCGATCACGCTGATATTCCGAACGCGTCGGGCTGGCGCCGGTGCCGAACAACCGACCGAGGGACTGGGATGACCTGCTGGCATAGGGGGCTGTGTGTCTCATTTGGTCTCTTCCGGGCCTTTGCAACAGCGCCTTGAACGCCTATCTTATGGCGAGCGTTATGACATTACGACTGACCCCGGGAAATCCCATGACCGACGCCGCACTTGCCGATGCCCCTGCCGTAACCCTTTCGGACCGCGCCGCCAAGCGTGTGTCGCGCATCCTTTCCAAGGAAGCGCCAGGCACGGTGCTCCGCATATCTGTGGCCGGTGGCGGCTGCTCGGGCTTCCAGTACGAATACAATCTGGTGCAGGACACTCCGGGCGAAGATGACCTGGTCCTGCAAAAGGGCGATGCCACGGTGCTGATCGATTCCATGAGCCTTGAGTTCATGGGCGGGGCCGAAATCGACTTTGTCGACGACCTGATCGGTCAATCGTTCCAGATCAAGAACCCCAATGCCGTCGCCTCCTGCGGCTGCGGCACGAGTTTTGCGGTCTAAGCCTCGCCTCCCAGGTCCCGGACAGTAAGGTCCGGCCAGAACAGGAGGAATCGAAGTCATGACCAGCCGCATCGACGCTGTGATGGATGCCGCAATCTCCGAAGGGAAGATTGTGGGTGCGGAATTGATTGTTACCCGTCACGGGGACGTTGCCTATCAGCGCAGCGCAGGTTGGTTCGACCGTGAGGCCGGGCAGCCGATGATCGACAACGCGATCTACCGGCTGGCTTCGGTCACCAAGCCCATCGTTGCAGCGGCGGCGCTTGCGATGGCAGACAGGGGATTGGTTAGTCTGGACGATCGGGTCAGCCAGCACATTCCCTGGTTTTCTCCTCGTCTCAAGGACGGCAGTGCTGCCGAGATCACCATTCACCATCTGCTGACCCACACGGCGGGGCTCGCGTACAACTACCCAGATGATCCGGCAATCTCTACCGGTCTTGGCGCAACCGAGCAGAGCCTCAAAGAAAATTTCGCACGGGTCGCGCAACATCCTCTGGAATACGCGCCTGGAACGGCCTGGCTCTATTCGGTGGCAATCGACGTGCTGGGGGCTGTCCTGGCACAAGTCCATGGTGGCACACTGGAGGATGCGGTCCGGACGTATGTTACTGGCCCACTCAGCATGTCGGAGACCGGCTTTTTTGTTGCTGACCGGAGCAGGCTGGCCAAGCCCTACGCCGATGGGGCACCGCCGATGCCGATGAGCGACCCGCAGCCCGTCGTGGGCGATAACGGCACACTCATGTTCTCGCCATCGCGGATATTTAGCCCAACGGCGTTTCAGTCGGGCGGGGCGGGAATGGCCGGTACGCCCGCAGATATCATCCGGTTCCTTGAAGCCATGCGCAATGGAGGCGGCGGCGTTGTGCGACAGGAGACCGTGGCTCGCGCGTTTTCCAACCAGATTGGCTCGATTGAACGGGATCCGGGACAAAGTTTCGGCTATTTGGGCGCCATCGTGGAAGATCCCATGGCCGCCGGTGTGCCGTCGGCCAAAGGGACCGTCAATTGGGGCGGCGTCTACGGGCACTCATGGCTCATCGACCCGGTCAATGGGCTGAGCATCATTTCAATGAGCAATACGGCTGTTGAGGGGTGCACGGGGCACTATCCCAAGGATATCATCGCCGCCGTCTACTCCGAATTGACCTGAGGCCTGCCATGACCCTGCGTATTGCGACCTGGAACATCAACGGCATCAAGGCCCGGCTCGAACTGGTGCTGCGCTGGCTGGAGGAGGAAAAGCCCCACATTGTCGGCCTGCAGGAAATCAAGACCGTTGACGAGGGCTTTCCGAAAACCGAGTTCGAGGCGCTGGGCTACAATGTGGAAACCCACGGCCAGAAGAGCTGGAATGGCGTGGCATTGCTCTCCAAGCTGCCGTTCGACGAGGTGCATCGCGGTTTGCCGGGCAATGACGAGGACGAGCAGGCGCGCCTGATCGAAGGGGTGTTCTCGCTCGATGGCGGCGTGGTGCGGGTGTGCAATATCTATCTCCCGAACGGTAACCCGGTGGATACAGAAAAATTCCCTTACAAGCTGGCTTGGATGGACCGGCTCAACAGCTTTGTGGAAGGCCGCCTGGCGCTGGAAGAACCATTCATTCTAATGGGGGACTTCAACCTCATCCCTGCCCCCATAGACGCCCATGATCCAGATGCCTGGTGGGGTGATGCGCTCTACCGGCCCGAGAGTCTCGAAAAATTCCGCATCCTGAGGAACATGGGCATGACCGATGCCCTGCGGGCCGTCACCGCCGAGGAGGCCTTTACGTTTTGGGACTTCCAGGCTGGAGCATGGCGGCGCAATGCCGGCATCCGCATCGACCACTTGATGCTGTCGCCCCAAGCCGCGGACCGGCTGGACGACGTGGTGGTACACAAAGATGTCCGTGGCTGGGACAAGCCCAGCGATCACGTGCCGGTGGAGGGCGCCTTCAGCTTCTGACGCATCAGAACTGGGCGCTGATCGCGATGCCCGAATTGGACATTTCCAGCGCAGCGGCCCGGGTTTCGGGGGTCGCGATTGACATGGCGCTGCTCAACAACTCATCGGCCAAGGCGAGGTCGGACGTGCCAAGACATGTCGTGCGCGCGAAGTTGAGCCACATCAGCCCCTCGGCGGGCCGGGGCGGATAGTTGTCCATGCCGTTGAACAGCAGATTGCCAAGTTGCGCCTGCGCGAGACAGTGGCCCTTATGGGCGGCGGATTGTAGCCAGCGGGCAGAGAGCATGGGGCTAAGGCCCAAACCTTCTTCCTGCTGGTAGAGCAGGCCGATACGATACTGCGCCTCGGCGTCACCGAAATAAGTGGCGGCATGCATCAGCATGCGATGATATTCAGCCGGGTTCTGGGACACGCCGGCCTCGGGCACTCCGATGCGGAAATACTCCCCAAGCTTCACAAACGAGTTGGCAACAATGTCGGCCTCGAGCCCGCGGGGCGAGGTGTCGGCGTGCTGGTTAGCAATCTGGGCGAAATAGCCGAAGGCCTTGACCGGGTCCTTGTCGACGCCCTCGCCATTCTCATACATGGTGCCCAATTGCCAGAGCGCCAGCGGCCGTCCAGCGGCTGCGTCGCTTTCAAGGGCGGACAGATAGGTGTCGTTGGACACGAAGGCGCCAGTGCCGTCGAGCGTATGCGCAAAATTCTGTGCCGCCTCGGCGGCCGTCTGGGCAGAAGCGGGCGCGGCCAGACACAGGGCCAGCAACGCTCCGGACACGGCGCAGGCAAGGGACTTGTCCCAAGTGGTGCGCATAACTCTCCTTTCGCCCGCAGGGATACGAGCGTAATCAACATGCGATCCCCGAACCGCCGGGTCCGCACAGGCGGGGCTCTGATTAACCCGACCGCCTATCAACATCGGTGATCTTGCCCGGTAGCGACGACCAGGCAAAGCAAAGTCTGAACAAGTCGTAAACGCGCTTTGTGACCGCATTCAGCCCATCCCATCACAACGACGTTTCTGGCCAGCGACGGACATCGTCCGCGCAAAGGACCAGAAGCAAACCATGCCGCACAAATGGGTGTTCATCGCCACCATTTCTGGCGCTTTGCGCCAACCGATCAATCTCGTCCCAGGAAGAACCAGGCACATGCGACAGCCATTCATCCAGCCTTGCCTTCGTGCCTGCATCCGCCCCCGAATGCCATGCGACCTGCTTTAGGGTCAGATTGTGGCGGGAAACATCGCCAAACCGTTGATGTGAGATTTCCGTATTCTGAATCGATGGCGCTGTTGCGGAATCGTCACAGAGGCAGGCTAGAGGCGGCGTTCGCATTGCGCGCAATTGAAGTTGCGGACATAGTTCCGAGCGCAACCCGATTTGGGAGAGAGTGATGAAAACGATCCTGTTCAACCGGAAAACCCTTGGTCTGAAACAGGACACCATCGTTCATGTCTCTCAAATTCTCGTCTGGGTCAGCACGCGCCACAAAACGTCCTAGCGCTCTTTCCCTCTTTCGATTCCGCGACCGGGAGGCGTCGGCCAGAAGCCGCGCCCGTTGGCGGCGCTTTCTCACCTACTATCGGCCGCACCTGCCGCTGCTCGCGGCAGTGCTCGCCTGTGCGGTGCTGGTGTCAGCTACGGCAATTGCCTTGCCGTTGATTGCCAATCTCATTGTCACCCAGCTTCCGGAGCTGACAAGTTCACCTGACTCCGTCGAGGGACTGCTGTGGCTGGGCAGCATCTTGCTGGCCATTTTCGCCGTGCAGGCCCTGGCCACCTATTTCGTGGACTATCATGGTCACGTGATGGGGGCCCGCATCGAGGCGCAGGTGCGTAGCGAGCTGTTCGAGCACTGCCAGAAACTGTCCTTCGGTTTCTATGACCGGCAACGAACCGGGCAGTTAATGAGCCGCATCACCAATGACTCTCTCTGGCTGGGTGAGCTGTTTCACCACGGCCCGGAGGATCTCGCGATCAGCCTGCTCAAGTTCGCCGGCGCTCTGGCGGTGCTTGTCTGGATCGACCCACTGGTCGCCATCGCAGTTACCAGCTTGATACCGTTCGCAATAGGTTACGCTTTGTACTTCAACAGGCGCATGAATGTGGCCATGCGGACGGCCAAGGAGCGTATAGCCGGTGTCAATGAGCGGGTCGAGGATGCCCTTGGCGGTATTCGGGTCGTTCAGTCCTTCGCCAATGAAAAGGCCGAAATGATCCGCTTCAACGCCGAAAACGCCCGGTTCCTGAAGTCCCGGTCTGAGGGGTATCGCAGCGAGGCCCTGCTCTGGAGCGGCATGGATGCCTTCGCACAACTGGTGACGATTGTCGTCATCGTGCTCGGGGCAATGCGCATACTGGTAGGGGAGATGAATGCCGCAGGGTTGCTGACCCTGTTGCTTTGTGTGGGCGTCCTGCTCGATCCGCTGAAGCGTTTCGACAATTTCATCCGCCTCTGGCAGGAGGGCTACACCGGCTTTGTCAGGGCCATGGAATTGCTCGAAGAGCAACCCGATATCGCCGACCGCCCGAAGGCGCGTCCATTGCAGGCGGTTTCCGGGGCGATTGCCTTTGAAAGTGTCGGGTTCCGCTATGAGGCAGATGGGCCAAAGGTGCTCGAAGGCGTGTCGCTGCGCATCGAGCCGGGGGAGTTCGTTGCCCTTGTAGGGCCCTCCGGCGTGGGCAAGAGTACCTTATGCAGCCTGGTTCCGCGCTTCTACGAGGTCGATACGGGCAAGGTCACGCTGGATGGACAGGACATTCGTGACGTGACGCTGGCATCGCTGCGCCGCAATGTGGGTGTGGTGCAGCAGGACGTCTATCTGTTCAGTGGCACGGTCGCGGAAAATCTGCGTTATGGCCGGCCGGGAGCATCGCGAGATGACATCGAGGCTGCCGCACATGCAGCCAATGCGCATGATTTCATCCTGAGGCTTCCAAACGGCTACGATACGGATATCGGCCAAAGGGGCGTCAAGCTTTCCGGTGGGCAAAAGCAGCGCCTGACGATTGCCCGGGCCTTCCTAAAAAACCCGCCGGTGCTCATCTTGGACGAAGCCACCAGTGCCCTCGACAATGAAAGCGAACGGGCTATCCAAAACTCACTGCTCTCGCTGGCCAGTGGACGCACGACCATCGTGATCGCTCACCGCCTTTCCACGATACGTCAAGCCCACCGCATATTAGTGCTGACACGTGACGGCATTGTCGAGGAAGGAACACATGACGCCCTGATGGCCCGCGGCGGCGTTTATGCAGACCTGCACAGCCTACAGGGCCGCTTCTGACCCCGATGCGCGGGCGCCTAGAACAAATGGCGCCTGCGCATCCACCACACAATGCCACCAAGGACCGCAACCAAGCCGGCACACACCAGCCAGAAGGCACCCGCATTGTCTGCGAAAGGTATGCCGGCGACATTCATACCCAGGAGACCGGTGATCAGGGTCAATGGCGAGAAAACCACGGTTACCGCCGCTAGCAGCAGCATGGTGTGGTTCATCTGCTCGGAGCGCTCATCGATGATCTCTTCGTGCACGAGCACGGCGCGCTCGGAGAGCGATTGCAATTCATCACCAATCCGAGCGGTGCGCAGCGACGCTTCGCGCAGGCGCAGCCTGTCACGATCAGACAGGAACGGCAGGTCGGCCATTTCCAACGCACTGAGTGCGTCTCGCTGCGGCCAAACCAGGCGACGGATACTGATCAGGGTGCGCCGCAATTGTTCAAGGCGGTCCTGCGCCCGTTCGGTGCGGTGGGTGATCAGTGTCTCCTCGATCTCGTCCAATCGATCGCCCAGAACTTCGATTAACGGCTCAAGGCGATCGGTTACCTTCAAGGACAAGCGCGCAACCAGATCCGCTGGCGAGACAGGCGCATGACGCGATGGTTCTGCCCCGGCCATGCCGAGCAGGTCAACGATGCTGATTTCGGATGCAACGATCACCCGACCGCCCTCAAGCAACAGGGTCATGATCTGGCGGCCCACGTCTTCAGGCGCTGCGCCGGGGCGGACAACCCTGAACATGAACAGGGCCTGGTGATCCAAAACCGTACAGCGCGCCCTGGAACTGGTGGCGGTCAGCAGGCCAGCACTGAATTCTCCCAGTTCATTGCGCAGCCATATCTTGAAGTCCGGAGATCGGGCATTGCCAGCGACGACGACAAACCCGCCTGGCGGCGGATCTGCGGCCGCGGCACTCGCCTGGATGTGCACGCCGCCGCCCTTGCCGTCAAAGACCAACAAGGTTCCCACTTCCGACACGGGCTTTTGCGCCGAAATGTCGGGAGTGGGTGTCGATGTCATGGTTCTGCCTCGTTCAGCTCAGGCGCTTCAGAGCGTCGAGAATCTTGGCGCGGCGCTCTATGGCCGTCTCGCGGCGCGTTTTTTGCTCCTCGATGACTTCCTCGGGGGCCTTGGCCACGAATTGCTCATTACCCAGCTTCTTGTCGATCTGGGCGATTTCGCCATCGAGCTTGCCAACTTCCTTCTCAAGGCGAGCCTTTTCGACCGCAATGTCGATGACACCGGCCAGCGGCAAGGCAAATGTGGAATCGCCAACAACGAACTGCGCAGACTCGCCTGGCACTTCGCTTTGCGGAGAGATTTGATCGAGACGGGCCAGGCGGGAGATCAGCGAAGTGCCCGCGACGAGACGAGACAGTGTCTGCTCCCCTGCCCCGGTGACGACCATTTGCAGCTTGGCACCGGCAGGCACGTTCATCTCAGCGCGCACCGAGCGGACATTGGAGATGACGTCGATCAGCCACGCCAATTCGGCGTCGGACTCCGCATCCTCATGGCCTGACAGGTCGGGCCATTCAGTGGTGATCAGCATGCCTTCGCGCGCCGGCCCGAACTTGCCGGTTTCGGCCCAAAGCTCTTCGGTGACAAAGGGCATCATGGGATGGAGCATGATCAAGATTTGGTCGAGCGCCCAGGCGGCAGTGGCACGGGTCTCGGCCTTGGCCGCCTCGTCCTCGCCCATGAAGACGGGCTTGGCGAATTCGACATACCAATCGCAGAAGGTGCCCCAGACGAAATCGTAGGCGCTGTTGGCGGCTTCGTTGAATTTATGATCCTCGATGCCAGTGCGCACGGAGGCCAAGGCGCGGGCGGTGGCACCGACGATCCAGCGATTGAGCGGCAGCCTGTTGGCTTTCGGGTCATAGCCGTCAACGCGGCGGCATTCGTTCATCTCCAGGAAGCGCGCGGCGTTCCAGAGCTTGGTGACGAAATTACGATAGCCTTCGACACGCGAAATGGCGAGCTTGAGGTCGCGGCCCTGCGCGGCCATGGCGGCCAGGGTGAAACGCGTTGCGTCGGCGCCGTATTCGTCGATGAGCTTAAGGGGGTCGATGACGTTCCCCTTGGTCTTGCTCATCTTTTGGCCCTTCTCGTCGCGGACCAGGGCGTGCATGTAGACGGTGTGGAAGGGTTCCTTGTCGAGGAATTCGAGCCCCATCATCATCATGCGGGCAACCCAGAAGAAGATGATATCAAAGCCGGTAACGAGGACGTCGGTGGGGTAATAACGTTTGAGCTCGGGGGTCTCGTCGGGCCAGCCCAAGGTCGAGAACGGCCAGAGGGCGGAGGAGAACCAGGTGTCCAGCACGTCTGGATCTCGGGTCAGTTCAACTGGCTTGCCATAGTGCTTTTCAGCGGCGGCCAGGGCCTCGTCCTCGTCATATGCGACGAATGCCTCGTTGTCAGGGCCGTACCATGCCGGGATCTGGTGACCCCACCAGAGCTGGCGCGAAATGCACCAGGGCTTGATGTTCTCGAGCCAGGCGAAATAGGTGTTTTCGTATTGCTGGGGCACGAATTTGGTGCGGCCTTCGCGCACCGAAGCCAGCGCCGGCTGTGCCAGCACATCGGCCTTGACCCACCATTGGTCGGTCAGGAAGGGCTCGATCACGACGAGCTTGGACTTTTCGTCATGCGGCACCATGATCTTCTTGTCTTCGATGTGGCTGAGACCACGGGTCTCGCTTTCCTCGGCCATGGCGGCGAGGTCTGCGACGATGGCCTTGCGGGCCTCGAAGCGATCCATGCCACGATACTTCGCGGGGATGAAATCGGCATCGATGATGGCGCCACGGGTGGTGAAGACATTGATCGGCTCGACGCCGGCGCGCGTACCGACTTCAAAGTCATTGAAGTCATGCGCGGGTGTGATTTTCACCGCGCCGGTGCCCAACGTTGGGTCCGCATATTCATCGGCAACAACCGGAATACGGCGGCCCACCAGCGGCAGCTCAACGAACTTGCCGACCAGACCCGCATAACGCTCGTCCTCCGGATGCACGGCAACGGCGACATCACCCAGCATGGTTTCGGGGCGCGTGGTGGCGACGATGATGTAATCACGGGTTTCGGTGCCCGTGACATTACCCTCTTCGTCCTTGACTGGGAACTCGTAGGTGACGCCATCGGCTAGCGGATAGCGCAAGTGCCACATATGGCCCTTGACCTCGATGTTCTCGACTTCCAGATCGGAAATGGCGGTTTCGAGGCCGGGATGCCAGTTAACCAGGCGCTTGGCACGGTAGATCAGGCCGCGCTTATGCAATTCGACGAACACCTTGGTGACGGCGCGGACCATCTGGTCGTCAGGTTGGCCGCGATCGCCCATGGTGAACTTTTCGCGGCTGAAATCAGCCGACGCGCCGAGGCGCTTGAGCTGATTCATGATCGTGCCGCCGCTCTCGGCTTTCCACTCCCAGACCCGATCGATGAAGGCCTCGCGGCCCATGCTGCGACGGTCGAGCTGCTTTTCAGAGAGCTGTCGTTCGACGATCATCTGCGTGGCGATGCCCGCATGGTCGGTGCCCGGCTGCCAAAGCACATCCTTCTTCAGCATCCGGTTGAAACGAACCAGGATATCCTGAATGGTATTGTTCAGCGCGTGACCGATATGGAGTGAACCGGTGACATTGGGTGGCGGGATGACGATGGTGAAGGTTTCCGCGCCGGGCTTGGCCCCTGCCCCCGCTTCAAACGACTTGGACTCCAGCCAGGCATCATAGATGCGGCTTTCGACGGCGGCGGGCTCATAGGTCTTTTCAAGCATAAACGTCACTCGCGAACAGCAGCAACCCGCCAGGCGAGACCTAGGCGGGCCGAAATAGGTTGGCAGACTTCAAGCAAATGCGGGGTGCGTGGTCAACATAAAGGCTGACCGGAATGCTTCATTCGCCGCGCGAAACGCGGGCGATTTCCTTTTCCACCATGCGCTCGACAACCGCTGGCAGATTCTCGTCGAGCCATTCCTTGAGCATGGGACGCAGCATGTCGCGCATCATCGCCTCGATGGTGAGGCCGGGATTGCCGATACCCAAGGCGCTGAGCTTGCCAATGGAGCCACGAACCGCGGCGCGGGTGGCCGGCTCCAGAAGCTGGTCCGCCATGTCTGATGTCAGCGTCGGATCAGGCAGTGCCTCAGCTCGCGCAGCAGGTTCCTCCCTTGCCGGTTCCGGCTCGGGGATCGCTTGCGGTTCAGGATCTGGCTGAGGAGCGGGTGCAGGGGCAGCTTTCGCCACGGGTTCGGCGGATTCCTCCGGCTGCGCTTTGGCGGGAGCCGGGTCGAAGCTAGGAAGATCGTCTTCCGCGTCGAAGGTCACGTCCTCTGCTTCCACCAGCGTGGGTGCCTCGGCTTCCCCGTCCTCGGTGTCAGCCAGGATAGCATCGAAGCTGAACCCTTCCGCATCATCCCCTTCTTCGACGATCTGTGACGGAGACAGGGCCAAGGGCTCAATGTCGTCCAGCATGTCGCTGAGGTCACGATCATCCTGTTCGCCCAGCGGCCGCGCCGGAGCGGCCTGCATTGGCGGCGGCGCTGATTGTGCAGAGGGTCGGCGAGGTGCACCGGCTGCATCATCATCGGCGATAATCTGTCGAATGGACGACAGGATTTCGTCCATGGACGGTTCTTTGGGTGCCGGCTTATTCATCAGTGCCTCTTACTCATGCGCCCGACTGGGTCAACGTCCGCAGCCGCCAACCCTGATTCGTAACCATAAGCTTAAACATATGGCGACCACATAGGAATCTCCCCAAGACGGGAAGTGACGGTCTTCCACGAAAAGTTGTGGCCGGGACTTGCCCGGCCACAACATTTTGCGATCGGCTGTTCGCGTTATTCGACGACGGTGCGCAATTCCTGCCAGACATCCTCGACCGCCTGGGTATAGGGGACAGCCGTCTTGACCTGCACAGGAAGGCCGAGATCGCGCGCCGTCAGGCGCCCCATGGCGCTCAGGAGTGAGAAGGTCGCGACCGTTTTGCCGTTGGAAGCGTTGATCAGGGCCTCACGTGCACTGGTCAGATCCGCCTGGGCGTTGAGTACATCGAGGGTGGTGGCGGTGCCCAAATCGCGCTCCTGGATGACCCCATCGAGCACAGAATTACTGGCGGTCACGGCGGCCTGCGCGGCGCTGATCTGCGCATCGGCGCTTTGGATACCAGTCCAGGCCGAAATCACCGCCTCACGAACCTGGTCATAGGCGCCCATCGCGTCCATCTCAGTCTTGATCTGGTTCAAGTTTGCCTGACGCACCCCGGAACCAATGGCCCCACCCGAATAGATCGGGATGTTAATCTGGAAGCCAAGCGAACCGCGAATGCCGTCCTGGGCTCCGCCCGAGGGGCCTGTCCAGCCCGTGCCGACCGAGGCAGAAACCGTCGCCGTGGGGCCAAACGCTGCTTCAGCTGCATCGCTGCCGGCCTGGGCGGCGCGAATGCTGGCCTTGGACAGCAGAATAGCGGGATGCCCGATTTCTGCCTCGGAGATCGCGGCGTCGATAGAGCGCGGAATGAGACTGGCGTAACCGTGGCTGGTCGACAGACCCCGCGGCCGTTGACCGACCAAGCGCTGGAACGTGGCCTCGCTGGTCTGCAACGTGCTGACTGCAGCCTGGTATGCAGCTTGCCCCTGAGCCAGACGTGCCTGAGCCTGGGCGACATCGATTCGCGTTCCCTCGCCAACATCGAGGCGGTCCTGCGCGGACTGCAATTGCGCCTGGAAGAAGTTGATATTCTCCTGTCGCAGAGAAACCAGATCTCGTCCGCTCAACACAGACATATAGGCCTGCACCACCTGGAGCAGAACGTTCTGCTCGGTATTGCGAATCTGGTATTCGGCAACCTCGGCAGCAGCACGGGCCGCTTCAACCCGAGCGGATGTCCGGTTGTTGTCGTAGATTGTCTGGTTATAGGAGAGTCCGGTGGTCAAGGATTGGCCGGAAGTCCAATTGCCACCAACCAGGCTCGCACTCTGGCTGCCGCTGATCGAGGCGCCAATTGTGGGCAACATCCCCGCCTTAGCCTGGACAATACCCTCAGCCTGCGCTTTGGCACCCAGCAAAGCTGATTGCAGGTCGGGGGCATGATCGTAGGCAGCAGCAAGAGCTTGGCTGATCGATTGAGCATGAGCAGCGCCGACCGACGACACCGTCAGCAACAAAGCACAGGCTCCTGCCCGCAAAAAACCAAGACTACTCATCAACCCGCCTCCAGACCCAATCACCCATACGCCCGGCAGATGGGGTGTACAACCGACTCAAGCAATCCTTACCGGACTTTAATCGCATGTTCATGCCCGCACGTAACCCGATCGCAACATATCGCTCAAAAGACGAACTCTTCTGCCGCATTGTTCAACGGAAGCGCTGGCAGCTTCGCATTGAAATGGGAACGAGAAACAACTCCCGCAGATGTCCGGGTCCAGACCGTCGCAACGCCGGTGATACCGGCGCCAACGACTGCAACCAATCGGCCACCCATGGCCAGACGATCCAGAAAGTGGCCTTGAGCCTCGACAACGGCACCCTCGATCACGATGGCATCAAATGATCCCGCCAAGAGCGCATCATCCTCCGCGGTGACGACGGACACACTCTTTGCGCCCACCTGATCCAGATTGTGCCGGGCAATCCTTGCCAGGTCTTTATCAGATTCGCAGGCGACTACCGATTTGGCGAGTTTGGAAAAAATTGCAGATGAGTAACCGCCGCCGCAGCCGAAATCGAGGACGCGATCTTCCGGCCCTATTGCGGCCAGTTGAGCGAGGCGGGCAAACGTGACCGGCGAGGACAGCAGACGCCCGCCACCGATATCGTGCGGTGCATCGCTATAGGCCAGATATCTTCGGTGCTCTGGAACGAAGTGCTCACGCGGAACCGTCAGCAGGGCAGAAAGCAGCCGCGGCTCGACCACAGAGTGCACCGCAATCTGAGTGTCGACCATAGCCTTGCGCGCCACGCCAAAATCAATGATGGCCACGACCGGCCTCCTGCTACCCTATGCCGGGCGTGAATATGCCTGCGCCAGGTCGAATGCAACCGTCCGCCCTATGGCACGAAGACTGCCGACATGGCACTAAGACTGTCGACCTATTTTTCCCTGGGCGACACGCCATCCGAATCGTTCTCACCCTTGCCAAGTTCGGGATCGACTGGTTGATCGAGCTCAGCACCGTCCGTGCGGCGACCAAGATCGTCGATGTTGTCGTCCTGTTGCTGGCCCGGCGTGGTCTCTTCGGGCGCAACTTCTCCATCCTGATGCTTTTTGGCCATTTGCAGGTTCCTTTCGGTTCTGGAGGGCAAACTGCGGAGCGGGCCAGGTGTTCCCGCATTGCCGCGCTATTCCCTTCGACCGGAGGGACTGGGCCGTTTGAACTGGTCTGTCAGGGCCAGCAGGACCACCATATGCAAACGCTCAGGCGTGGTTGGGGCTTTCAGACATTTGACACGCGAGGACACGGTATACCGCGCCCCATTCCGCTCGCCGGTTGCGGTATAAACGAGATACTTGCTGGCTTCGTCGTAGTAGGCCGAGGTTACTTTGAACTGCATCGACTGCCTGCCTATCCCGCCGGCTTCCGGGACACGCGTGGTGGGGAGATGGTGTGGCCGTTGCCGTGTCGGCCACAAAATTCACAGCGCAACACGCAACCTATTGCATAAGCGATTGCCGTCCAATAGGTACAGCGCCCAGAGGCCGCGTGGCGGAGTGGTTACGCAGCGGATTGCAAATCCGTGTACTCCGGTTCGATTCCGGACGCGGCCTCCATTCTCAGCAAATTGGAATGACCCGTGCGGCGGGTGGCGCGAAACACGGCAAGCGTTTAGCTTCCGCGGGTCCTGAACCTGAGATTCGTCATGACCATCAGTGCGCCGTCGGCAGCCCGCACGGAGTTTGCCCAACCAGTCCTGGCAGGATTGCTCGCCGCCATTGTTGGCTATGCCAGCACGTTCACACTCATCCTGGCCGCGTTGACGGCGGCAGGCGCCTCGCCCCAACAGGCAGGATCTGGACTTTTTTCGATCTGTATTGCGATTGGCATTCTCAATATCGCTGTGGCGTGGCGAGTGCGCATTCCTGTCAGTTTTGCCTGGAGTACGCCGGGCGCCGCCTTCCTTCTTACAGTGGGGGAACCTGTCGGTGGTTTCTCCGCGGTCGCGGGCGCCTTTCTGGTCTGCGCGGCACTGGTCATCCTGACGGGGCTCATCGCCCCCTTGGCAAGAGCCGTAGCCGCCATTCCCGCCGCCATCGCCAATGCCATGCTGGCGGGGATGCTTCTCACCTTGTGCCTTGCGCCGTTGAATGCCGTAGCCGAGATGCCGTGGCAGGCACTTCCAATCATTGTTGTCTGGGCCGTGAGCCTCCGCTTCGCGCGGCGCTACGCCGTTCCATTAGCGGTGGTGACCGCAGGCCTCGTTCTGGCCAGCACCACGGATCTGCCGAGCGGCACTTTCGGCAATGCCTGGCCAGCCCTGACTCTGGTGCTGCCTACATTTACGCTCGATTCGACCATCCGCATTGCTCTGCCGCTATACGTGGTGACCATGGCCTCGCAGAACCTGCCCGGCATCGCCGTAATGCGGGCCAATGGCTATGCGGTGAGACCCGCGCCGCTATTCGCCCTGACCGGCGCCGCCAGCATTGCGTCCGCCTTCTTTGGTGGCATCACCAGCAATATGGCCGCCATCACGGCGGCGATCTGTGCGGGCCCGGAAGCTCACAGTGATCCGCACAAGCGCTGGCCAGCGTCGGTCGCCGCCGGATTTACCTATATCCTGCTTGGGCTTGCGGCGGGGCTGGCGGCGGCCTTCATTGCAGCGGTACCGCCATTGCTCATCCAGGCCGTGGCAGGTCTTGCCCTGTTTTCCAGTCTGGCATCGGCCCTTGCCGGAGCGCTCGCGATTGAGGACGCCCGATTGCCCGCAATCCTGACGTTCATCACCACGGCCTCCGGCATCACGGTAGCCGGTGTCGGAGCGCCATTCTGGGGCCTGGTGGGCGGCATCTGCCTGCTGCTGCTCCTGCGCCGAAGGACCGCAAAGTGAACGTTTATGCGGCTGTCCTGTCAGGGGGGGCGGGAAGCAGGCTGGGGCAGGTCCGCAAAGGAGAGATTCGCCTGGACGGCCAAACCCTGTTGAGGCGGGTGGTCAGAAGGCTACCCATCGAGCAGGCCAATCTGCTGATCTCGACCGGCCCCGGACCAGCAGCGTCGAGCGCGGCGGGAACTGCCCTCCCCGATCTCGACGGCCCGCTCGGCGGCCCCTTGGCCGGTATTGTGGCGGCCGTGGCATATCTGCGGGAACGTGCTCCCGCGGACGCAATTCTGTTGTCTGTGGCCGTCGACACTCCCTTCATTCCAGACGATTTCGTTCCTCGACTGGTGGCACCGCTCACCAGTGGAGCGGCGGCCGCGCAGGCATTCTGGCGCGGCAATGCCTATCCGACCAATGCCGCGTGGTCCCTTTCTGCGCTGCGTGACCTGCCCGAGCGGATATCCAGTAACAAGACGATCAACAGCCCCAAGGCGCTGCTGGCACAGTTGGAAGCTGCAAAGGTCGATTGGGGAGACAGCCACAGCGACAATCCCTTCGCCAACCTCAATACCCCAGCTGATCTGGTGGCGCTCGCACGGCGCTGCCGACAGTCATCACTCTGACAACTTATTCACATGAGATGACATTTGGGACTTGGCAAAGCGGATCGGTTTGGGTACACGGACCTCGCTTCGCCAATGCGGCGTTGCAAGAAGTGTTCCGCGATAGCTCAGTTGGTAGAGCAAGCGACTGTTAATCGCTGGGTCGTAGGTTCGAGTCCTACTCGCGGAGCCAATTTCCTCAATTCATCGAATAGTGTTCGCGAGCGATTGCTCTTGCGCACCGGCTGTCTTAGGACGGCTGGGTATTTGACTGTCCAGCGATATCCCATGACCACCATTACTGCGGCACCGGCGCCCAACGCCCAGCGCACGGCCCTGACCATCATTCTTGCTGTTAGCGGCGCCCATTTTCTCAATGACTTGCTGCAGTTCCTGCTGCCGGCCCTCTATCCTCTGCTCAAAGAAAGCTATGGCCTTAGCTACCTGCAGATCGGCCTGCTGACATTGGGGCAGCAGATCACCGCCTGTCTATTGCAACCGGCCTTCGGACTTTCCGGCGACCTCAAGCCCAAACCCTATTGGCTGGCCCTCTCCATGGCCATCGTTGCGGCCGGGGTCGCAATGCTGGCAGCAGCGAATGGCTTCTGGCTGCTGTTCTTCGCCGCCGTGGTGCTTGGGACTGGCTCGGCCCTGTTTCATCCCGAGGCATCGCGGGTGGCGCGCATGGCTTCGGGCGGGCGACTCGGATTTGCGCAGTCGCTTTTCCAGGTTGGGGGCAATGCCGGCACGGCGCTCGGCCCGCTGGCCGCGGCCCTCATCCTCCTGCCAATGGGCCAAGGCAGCGTTTTCTGGTTCTTGCTCGTTGCAGCGCTCGGCCTGTTGCTCATGGCCCATGTGGGGCGCTGGTTTGTCGATCATCAGCGCCAGTCTGCAACCCGTCCGGTCCTTCCGGTGCAGAAGCCGGCATTATCACGCGAGCGCCTGATGGTCGCTTTCGCGGTCATTGGGGCACTGCTGCTGAGTAAGTTCATCTACATTGAGGGCCTGAAGAGCTACTACGCCTTCTTTCTCATTGAGAAATTCGCCCTGTCAGCACAGGAAGCGCAATTCTACCTGTTCGCTTTCCTCGGCGCCGTGGCCGCCGGCACTTTTATTGGTGGTCCGGTTGGCGACCGCTATGGCCGGCTGGCCGTGATTTGGGTTTCGATCCTGGGCGCCCTGCCCTTCACCCTTGCCCTGCCTTATCTCGACCTGTTCTGGACCTGCGCCATGAGCATCCTCGTGGGCCTGATCCTGTCTTCGGCATTTTCGGCCATGGTGGTCTATGCCCAGGAACTGGTGCCGGGAAAAGTCGGCATGGTTGCGGGTTTCGTGTTCGGCTTCGCCTTTGGTATCGGCGCATTGGGCGCGGCCGCCATGGGGGCGATGGCGGACTGGATCGGCATGATTGCCGTGTTCCAGATTTGCGCGTTCCTGCCTGCACTTGGTATTTTGACGGTTCTGCTGCCGAATACGGCCGAACTGCATCCTGAAAGGACGTCCAAATGAGCAATGGCATGGAAGCCGATGGCGAAAGCCAGATCACGCTGACTCGCACCATCGCCGCACATGTTTCAGATGTGTTCGCAGCATGGACAGATCCAGCGCTGATCGAGCAATGGGAAGCCGACGAGGCCGATTTCGATGCTTTTGAGGGCGGCCAGTACCGCTTTGTGACCTTCGCCGAGGATGAAGACGAAGAAGACCATGAAGTCAGCGGCGAGGTCCTCACTTTTGTGGAGGACAAGCGGCTGGTGCTTTCCTGGATACACAAGGACGAGGATGAAGAGAGCGAACTGATCTTCGTGCTCGACGTCGAATTTCAAGCTATCGCCGATGACAGCACTCGCATCACCCTGACCGAGCGCGGGCTACCCCACGCCGATGCGCAGACGCGCATTTTTTCCATGGAAGCCTGGAGTGCCGCGCTCGAGGAACTGGCTGAACTGATGGAGTAGCACTGAACCAAGCTGGCGTGCCGCGCGTAATGTTGGCACGCTAAGAGGTGTTCTGTGGCTACTCATCTGGTCTGGCTGCGCAATGATTTGCGCGTCTCTGACAACCCGGCTTTGTTGGCGGCCTGCCAATCCGGCGACAGGGTCGTTGCGCTTTTTGTTCATGAGACCAACGAGAACACCCGCGCGCCGGGAGCGGCGGCGCGGTGGTGGCTGAATGAAAGTCTATGCTCGCTTGCCCAAAGTCTGGACGACATCGGGGTAGAACTCCGAGTGGAGAGTGGGCTGGCCGGCTCTGTCGTTGACAAACTCTGCCACGAAATCGGCGCCGAGGCGGTGCATTGGAACCGACGCTATGCTCCCGGGCAACGGGACATCGATGCGGGAATCAAGAGTTCTCTTCGTGGCGCTGGAATTTCGGTCTCATCCCATGCCGGCAATGTGCTGCTTGAGCCTTGGGAAATCGAGACAGGACAAGGCAAGCCCTATTCAGTGTTCACCCCATTCTGGAAAGCGCTGAAGGAGCGCGATATCGCACCCCCACTCAAGCGACCACAGCTACATGACAAGGGGCGACGCCGCTCCGAAACTGACAACGGGTACCGGAAGCCAAGATGGGCTGAAAAATTATCGGCTCACTGGACCATCGGGGAGGCCGCAGCACAGGATGCTCTGCAAGCGTTCCTGAAGCACCATGTTCATGACTATCCCGGTGGTCGGGACTTCCCGGCCCGGGATGCGACTTCGCGCCTGTCTCCGCATTTGCGGTTTGGCGAAATCAGCGCCAGGCAGATATGGCACTCTGCGAAGGCGTTTGCCCACGCTCATCCGGACCAATCGGCGGCCGTTGATAAATTCCTGTCGGAACTGACCTGGCGCGACTTCAGCTATCACCAGCTTTTTCAT